>Ga0172377_10002163_pt1 | contig 20124 bp, 24 predicted proteins | sample Pumphouse3metaG_FD_119749 | JGI IMG/M metagenome (GOLD analysis project Ga0172377, IMG submission 119749) | Leachate microbial communities from a municipal landfill in Southern Ontario, Canada - Pumphouse #3 metaG | ecosystem: Engineered > Solid waste > Landfill > Unclassified | place: Canada...
CGCGTCCTCTCCGACGGCGATGACGTACAGGTGCTTGCCGGTGAACGCTGCTTTCGGTAACAGATACAGACGATCAATGAACAGCTTGGTCTGTGCGGTGATGCCCCACCAGTAGACGCTGGTGGCGAAGCAGACGGCATCCGCCGCGGCGAAATCCTTGGCAAGGGGAATCATGTCGTCATCCCAGATGCAGGAACCCTCTTCCTCTTTGCAGTGGTCGCATCCCTGGCAGGGATGGATGACCGCAGCGTTCAGCTTGACTTTCTTCACGTGACAGCTGTGGGACGCCGCCACGGCGAACGCGTCAGCAAGGGTGGCGGAATTGCCAAATGTACGGGGAGAACCATAGTAGATGATCATGGTGGGTTGCATAAGACACCTCGATGTCAGTCGAGCAACAGGACCGCTTGGGCGGTGATGACCGCCGGTGCGGTGCGCTCGCTTGTTTTTGCTTTGATGGAGAGTTGGTCGGGATCGATCTGCAGAGCTTCTGCCAGATGGGTCCGGATCGTATCGATGTATGGCCGGAGTTTGGGTTCGTCCAGCACGATGGTGCAGTCAATGTTGCTGATGGTGTGTTCCCCCAGATGGGTCAGGGCGTCCTTCAGCAACGTGATGCTGGAGATGTCCTGGTAGCGGGGGTCGGAATCGGGGTAGTGGCTGCCGATGTCCCCGTCGCAGATGGCGCCGAACAGCGCGTCAATGATGGCGTGGACCAGTACGTCCCCGTCACTGTGCGCTTCTTCACCGAATGGAGAGGGGATCGTCACGCCTCCCAGGACGAGGGCTCGTCCCGGGCTCAGGCGATGCAGGTCCCAACCGGAGCCGATCCTCATGACTGCTTGGCCTCCTGGATGGCGGTGCGGAGCGCTTTGTCCGCTTTCTCCAGACGTTCTCCTTCCTTGCGGGCGGCAAGGTAGGCGTCGATCTGCTGCTGGGCGTCAGGAATCTCTTCCATGTAGGTGATCTTCCGGTTCTTCCGGTCCCCCGGACAGACTCCTGCTTCTTTTCCTGCCGCTACCCAGATTTCCGTGTCGTCCGTGTAGGTTTTCCCGTCATCCGCCACTGCCTGGTGGGCAAGGTAGATGTCCGGCCAGCGGAAGATCTGCGGGGTCTGCACCGCCACCGTTCCGTGGCGGGGGATGCTTGCGGTGATCACGCCGTCATCGGTGATCGTCTTCAGCGAATCGGTGACGGGAAGGGCGGGCGCGGCACCACCATACATCGTGGCGGTGGCAAGCGTCTGGATGATCAGATCGGTGGTGATGAAGCATCGTGCCCCATCGTGGATGGCGACGTACTGGACGGGTACTCCGAGGTGCTTCAGGAGCGTCAGGGCGTTCCGGACGCTTTCCTTCCTGCTCTCGCCTCCGTCGCAGAGAATGACCGGTACGCTCTGGTGTTCATACAGGTCGCCCAGCGCGACGCCACATTCGTTCTCTTCCCCTTTGGGGCAGGTGACGATGACCAGCTGGCAATTGGGTACGGACAGGAACGGGGCGGTGGCCCGTTGCAGGACGGTCTGCCCGTCGATGGACAGATACTCTTTTTTCACCCCCTGGGACGAGAAGCGTTCGCTTTTGCCCGCAGCGGTGATGATGGTGGCAAAGGTAGGAATCTGCATGCTACTCCAGTTTTGAGAAGATCAACTTTTTGATCTCCGACGGATCCTTTTTCAATGCGTAGGAGGATTCATCGATCAGCAGGTTCAACGCGTTGTCGTACAGTTTGCGTTCCTGGACGGGGAGTTCCTTCACCTTGCTGCGGTGGTACAGTGACTGGACCACTTTGGCGAAGGACGCGATGGATCCCTGCTTGAGCAACTCGACATTCATCCGGTACCGGTCTTTCCAATCCACAGGCATCTGCTCGAATTTCTCCGAGATGGAGTTGATCGCCGCCAACGCTTCCTCAGGCGGGACGATGGGACGCACCCCGATCTCCTTGGATTTGTCTACCGGAACCATGACCGTCATGTCGGATGAATTCAGATAAATGACATAGTATGTGGTGGGGGTACCATTGAAGGTTCGCTCCTCGATACGTTTGACGACACCGACGCCTTGCAATGGGTAGACGATGTGTTCGCCAACCTGGAACTCAATGGACTTTTTCTCTGAACTCATACCGTCATTATACACGATAAAACGGAGAAAAACAATGAATTGCGGAAATGGGGAAACTATGCAAATATCTCCTTCTGCGATATGATGAGACATCATGAAAAAGACACAGAGAAGGTGCGGTATTTTGCTGCATCCCACATCCTTGCCCTCGTCGTTGGGTATCGGTACGCTGGGGGATGAGGCGAAGCGGTTCGTCGACCTGCTTGCCTCGGCCCATATCTCGTTATGGCAGATGCTGCCCCTCGGCCCGACCGGCTATGGGGACAGCCCGTACGCCGCTCGTTCCACGTTTGCCGGCAACGAATTGCTGGTTGACCTGAAAACGCTTGCCTATGATGGGTACCTGGAGATCACCGATGTCCTCAATCCGCCTTCGTTTGATTCCTATCGGATCGATTACGGCGTGGTGCGCGCGTTCAAGATGCCGTTGTTGTACAAGGCGGCCGATACGTTCCTCGCCACGGCAAGTGCTGCGGACAAGGCAAAGTACCAGCAGTTCTGCTCCGCGGAAGGATACTGGCTGGATGATTACGCCCTGTACGTCGCCTTGTGCGACGCCTACGGCGATTCCCGCTGGTTCAGCCAGTGGCCGGAAGAACTGAAGATGCGTCATCCTCAGGCGGTGGAGAAGGCGACGAAGCAGTATAGGAAGGAGATCGAACGGACCAAGGTGATTCAGTTCTTTTTCGCCAGCCAGCTGGCTTCCTTGATCTCCTACGCCCATGCCAACGGCGTCTCCCTGGTGGGGGACATTCCGATCTTCGTCGCAGGGGATTCGGTGGATGTATGGACCAACCGTTCGTTGTTCAAGCTGGATGCGGAGGGAAACCAGACGGCGTCCAGCGGTGTTCCGCCGGATGCGTTCTCCGCTGATGGACAGCTGTGGGGCAACCCGCTGTACGATTGGCCGGAGCATGAGAAGACCCATTTCGCTTGGTGGACGGCCCGGTTGAAGCATGTGCTTTCCACCTGTGATATCGTCCGGATCGATCATTTCCGCGGGTTCTCCGCCTATTGGGAGGTCCCTGCCGGAGAGAAGACGGCGATCCACGGGAGTTGGGTTGCCGCTCCAGGACAAAAGCTGTTCGACCACCTCCACAAGGTGTTCGGCGCCCAGATGCCGGTCATCGCCGAGGACCTGGGGGTCATCACTCCGGATGTGGAGGAACTGAGGGACGGCAATGGCTTCCCTGGCATGAAAGTGCTGCAGTTTGCATTTGGCCTTGATGGCCAGGGCCGACTGGACTCCACCAATGCGTATCTTCCCCACAATTGTACGGAAAGAAGCGTCATCTACACCGGCACCCACGACAACAACACCACCCAAGGGTGGTACGATACGTTGGATGGCGCGGTGAAGGACAAAGTGCGACGGTATCTGGAATGCCCGGACGACCAGGTGGTCTGGCAGATGGTCCGAGCCGCCCTGATGTCCGTTTGTCAGGACGCAATCTTCCCCATGCAGGATTGGCTCGGGCTGGGGGCGGACGCCCGGATGAACGTGCCTGCCACCTGTGGGACGAGCAACTGGTCCTGGCGTCTGGACAGCTTGGATGTTCCTTCCTGGAGGGTCGATCGTCTGCGCGACATGGTGGACCTGTACGGTCGCCAGCCGGCAACCCGCTCGTGAGGACGTATGAACATCATCCTGTTTGAGCGGATGCCCGAGGGGAATCTGATCCCCAAGGACGATTACCGCTACCAGCACATCACCGAGATCCTCCACCTGGGGGTGGGGGACGCGTTCCAGATGGGAGTGGTGGGCGGCGCCAAAGGGAAGGCGGTCATCACGGATGTGGATCCGTCAGGCATCCGGTTCACGTTCACCGTGACGGATCCCACCTCGGGAACGTTGTATCCGGTGACCTTGCTGGTCGGCCAGGTGCGGCCCATCTGCATGCGGAGGATCCTCCGTGAAGCGGTTGACCTGGGGGTGGAAACCATAGTACTGTCCGGGTGCGAACTGACGGAAAAGTCGTACCTGGAAGCCAAGTTGTACACCAGCGGCGAGTACCGTTCCATTCTGTTGGATGGGGCGATGCAGAGCGGTGAGACCGGAGTCAGTGAAGTGCGGTTCGCCCCCAGCGTGGCGGATGCGCTTCGCATGGTGCCTTCCGGCGCCCAGAAGCTGCTTCTGGACAATGTGATCGGCAAGGAGCGTCTGGCTTCGGTGTCCATCACGGGAAAGCGGGTCGTCATGGCCATCGGACCGGAACGGGGGTTCACCGATCATGAACGCCAATTGTTTCTGGATGATGGTTATCAGCCGTTGCTTTTGGGCCGCCGGATACTCCGGACGGAGACGGCATGCAGCGCGGCTACGGCCATGCTGTTGGGAAGAATGGGTTTGTAATTGATTGAAGGAGAGGTTTGCCATGGCACATTGTGTGGTTCCGGAAGCGGAAGCGGTATTGGATAAGGAATTTCCCGTGCTTGATCACGGATTCGTACGATTGGTCGATTATCTGGGCAGTGACCAGCGGATCGTCCAGAGCGCCCGTGTCTCCTATGGAGAAGGCACAAAGACGTATCGTGAGGACAAAGGGTTGATCAACTACCTGATGAGGAACGATCATACCTCGCCGTTCGAGCAGGTGAACTTCACGTTCCACGTCAAGATGCCGATCTTCGTGGCGCGGCAGTGGATCCGTCACCGGACCGGACGGGTCAATGAGATCAGCGGCAGGTATTCCATCATGAAGGATGAGATGTATCAGCCCGATCCCGCCCACATCAACATGCAGAGCGAGGTCAACCGGCAGGGACGGGCCGATGAACCGGTTTCCGATGAGGTGGCAAAACAGGTGCTTGCCATCATGGATGAGGACCAGAAGCGGGCCTATGAGAACTACCGCAAGCTGGTGGACATGGGTATCGCACGTGAGGTCTCACGGATCGACCTGCCTCTTTCCCTGTACACGGAATGGTACTGGAACATGGATCTCCATAACCTGTTCCACTTCCTGCAGCTTCGTCTGGATCCCCACGCCCAGTGGGAGATCCGGGTGTACGCCCAGCAGATTCTTGAACTGGTCAGGCTGGTCTGCCCCATCGCCACCGAGGCGTTTGAGAACCATCGGAAAAACGGGGTGACCTTCAGCGGCAGTGAAATGGTCGCCCTGAAGGCCATGCTGGCCGGTATGGAGAATCCGCTGAAAGGACGGAGCAAAGAGCTGTTTGAGGCGAAGCTGAAGTAGGTCAGCTTCGCTTGGCCGCTTTGGCCTGTTTGCGCTCCGCCCGGAGTTTCGCCTTATACTGTTTCTTGGACAGGAGCGGCGGGGGAAGCTTCGCCGGCTGGAGCAGCAGTTCCGGCTCCTGCAGGTATTTTTCGAACACTCTGAGGCTCTGGGTGAAGTACCAACCGTCGGTGATGCGCTCATCGACGGTAAAGCCGAATTCCATGGATGCTCTCCATGTGCCGTCAGGAAGCTTGGTGCGCTTCATCATTCCCATCGTCATGAAAATGCTGGTCGTGCCCCACTCGTACAGGTGATGGTGGGGGCTGGTTCCGTCCAGTCCGATGGAACCCATGTTGCTGACGAACGCGGAGGTGTGCAGACCGTCGGCGTCACGGAGCGCCTTCGGGGCGATCCCATGGCGGTCCATCCATCCGGCGATCCCCACCACCATGCTGATGAACCAGGTGGGGAAGTGGAGGAAGAACCCGATGGCCCGGTCGGTGTAGCCTTCGCTGTGGGGCGTCTGGCCGGCGATGATGGTATCCTCGATCTTGCACGCCACTTCGTCAAAACTCATCTCCGGGGTGAAGTACAGCGGGGTGCTGTGTTCCGGAGCGTCGTCCGCCAGGTTTTCCTTGACGACGAAGTTGACGGAAATCTCATTCCGCTGCCAATACCGTTTTCCGGCGATGAAACGGTTCAGTTCGGGACGTTCGGCCATCAGGCGCACCATCGCCCCGAGCACCACCTCGAACATCCGGTACTTCTTGCCTTGTGATGAGGTGTGATCCTTGATGAACGTCAGGATGTTGGTGACATCGATGGTGACCGTCTGGAACACCATGCTGTCACAGCGGCGTTTCATCATGAATGGATAAATCTGGATCAGGGTCGGGATGTCCCATACCCGTTTTGCGTCGTTTCTTCCCATAGGTTGTCCTCTTCGCTGGGGACAAGTATATCCCAGCGCATGGATTTGTTCCAATACCTTCTCATCGGCGGTGGATGGCCGAAAGATAGCTCTTTTTCATTGCTGCTTCGAACTCCTCGTTGGAAGCATAGCTGTGGCCGAAGACCGGCTGCCACAGGGTGGGATCTTCGAAGCACAGGTAGAAGAACGGGGAGCCGGTCTTCCAGCTGGCGGGAAACGCGTTCCAGACGTTGCAAAACAGATCTCGTTTGGTCTCCCAGGGATAGGAGAATTTACCGGCGAACGGTACCAGATCCATGTCCAGGATCCGGGATGGCCGGCCTGCCTCACGGAGCGTCTTCAGCACCGATTTGGTGAACGTCAGCGTGCCGAAAGAGACAAGGGCGACTTCTTCCGGACGGAAACTGGAAGTGACCATCTCCACCACTTGGCGGTATCCTTCCTGCCAACCGTCGAACCACACCATCGGATGGAAGTGGAAGCCCACCAGAATGTGATGGTCGGCGGCGATCCGTGCCGCTTTGATGCGCTCAGCGATGGATGCGGTGAAATGTTCTTCCGCCTGCTGGATGACCGGGGCGTTCAGCGACCAGGTGGCGATGATGTTTCGGGGCCAGTCGTCGGTGATCCAGTCGGTGCGGGCGGATTTTGTCTTCAGTTCGATCACCTTCTCCGGATAGCGGCGGGCCAGAATCCTCAACGCGGCAAGCGTGCCGTGGTCATCCCCCCAGGCCAGCGAGTCGCTGGATTGCCCGGTGCCGATGTGCCACACTTCTTCGGGAAGCCGGATGTCGGAAAGCCGCTGGGCCAGGTTGTCCACGAACCGCACTTCGCCTTGCTGGTAGAATGACTGGACGGCGCAGTAGGCGCAGTCAAACATGCACCCTTGGACGGCGTCCAGCGTCCGGAGGTTGCAGCACCGTGTCTGTTTGCCATCGGTGGGGCAGGGACAGCGTCCCCACAGGACATCTTCGCTGACAAACGAATCTTTTGTCTTTGCCGGAGGGTTCCAGAGGGGGCGGAAACCGGTGTAGTCGGTGGGTTTCCTCCGTTCCGCCTCCATACCCTGGCGTACCTGTTCCAGGATTCGTTTGCCCTGCTGTCCACTGCTCAGCCGGGAGACGTCATTCAAGTCGATGAACCGGGTGACGTGCCCCATCCCCCACATGGAGAGGTCCGCTTCCGCCTGTTCCAACAACAGCCGTTCTTGCCGGGTGAAATGATAGGTCCGTTCCAATTCCTCAAGACTGTCCATACCCGCTATCCTAGGTCGTCGGCGTTGCCTTTGCAACCGTCTGTTCGTATGATGGTAGGTATGGAATACCAAGGGGATGTGGAGGATCTGGGGCTGGAGGTACATGACGACCTGACGCCGGCCCAGCAGGCCAAGGCGCTGCCGCACAACAGCGGCGTCTACCTGATGCGTGACCAGTCGGGCACGATCATCTACGTAGGGAAGGCGAAAGACCTGCGTCGCAGGGTTACCAGCTATTTCCTCTCCGGACGGAACGCCAAGACGGCTGCTCTTGTCCGGAAGATCCATCACATCGACCACATCATCACCGGCAACGAGTACGAAGCGTTGGTGCTTGAGAACAATCTGATCAAGAAGTACAACCCCCACTACAACATCTCGCTGAAGGATGGCAAGAGCTATCCGGTGATCCGCATCACAGCCGAGCCGTTCCCCAAGGTGTTCAAGACCCGGAGGTTGATCAACGACGGGTCGTTGTACTTCGGCCCGTATCCGGATGCCGGAAAGCTGGATCTGTTCCTCGATCTGATCCAGAAGCTGTTCCCCTTGCGACGGTGTGGCATTCCATTGAAAAAGCTGCAGAAGCCCTGCCTGTACTACCACATCGGCTTGTGCTCTGGTCCTTGCGCCGGCTTGGTCTCCGAAGAGACCTACCAGGGGTACATCGAAGAGGTGAAGAAGTTCCTCAACGGTTCCAGCCAGGCGCTGGAGGAGCGGCTCCGCAAAGAGATGCTCCAGGCATCCAAGGACCTGAAGTTCGAGGAAGCGGCGAAGAAGCGTGATCTGCTGCAGGCCGTCCAGTCGGTGGAGAAGGAACAGGAGGTGCAGGACTTCGTCCAGGAGGCGAGGGATTACGCCGCCATTGAGATGCGCGCCTCACTGTGCACCATCAGTCTGATGCAGATGCGGGACGGCCGGCTGATCGGTCGGGCGCTGTACCGCGCCGAGACATTCGGTGATGAGACGGAAACGCTGTTGGGGTTCCTGGTGCAGTACTATGCCGACGGTAAGAAACTTCCTCACTACCTGTACCTTTCCCATGAGATTGATGTCAGCCTGATCCAGCGGTTCTTTTCCGAGCAGCTGCATGGCCAGCTGGAGGTCACCGTACCGACGGACGGCAAGCATTACCGGATCCTCCGCATGGCGATGGAGAACGCCCGCAGTGATGTGGAGAAACGGTTGAAGAACCGGGACAATACGGCGGCGTTGGCCACCCTGCAGAAGGAATTGGGGCTCACCGCTCCTCCGTCGTTGATCGAAGGGTATGATATCGCCCAGCTGTCCGGCAAATACACTGTCGCGTCGTTGATCTCCTTCCGGGACGGGAACCCTGACCGTTCCCATTACCGACGGTTCAACATCCGGAGCCTGGATGGGAAGATCGATGATTTCGAGAGCATGCGGGAAGTGGCCGCCCGGCGGTACACCCGGGTGCTCAATGAAAATCTGGAGCGCCCCGGACTGGTGATGGTGGATGGCGGCAAGGGACAGGTCAATGCCGTACGGGAAATCTTGGACAGTCTTTCATTAAACGATATTCCGGTGGTCGGCTTGGCAAAGGATGTGGAAGAGATCGTCTTCGATGATGACCGTCCGCCGCTCCTTTTGGATCCGTCCGACGAGGGGCTTCGGATCCTGATCGCCATCCGGGACGAATGCCACCGGTTCGCCACCAGCGCCAACCAGGCGATGCGTTCCCAGGACGCGACGTTCAAAGTACTCCAGTCCATCGATGGCGTGGGCGAGAAACGGGCCCAGCGGCTGTTGGAACACTATGGCAGTCTGGAAGAGGTGATGCACCACGATGCCGCCCAGATCGCCAAGGATGTCCACATCCCCGAAATCGTGGCGGAGCGGATCCTCCGTACCCTTACACTGTAAGAAACGTTGGTTGCTCAGGTTGCTTTCCGCTTTGCGTGATGAGGGAGAACAACAGGCGTTCCCATTCCAGCCGGGTCATGTCCCCGGCGGATTTGATCGGGATGTCGGCGTCTTCCAAGGCCATCAGGGCGGAAGTCACCTCCGCTTCCGTGTAGGCTCGGATGCCTGCGCGGTAGGAGTTTTTTTCCCGGAGGCTCCGGATGGGGTATGGGGTGCCCAAAATCGAGGCTTGGGCGAACGCCGTCGCTTCGTTGTGGGTTTCCTGCCAGACCCGGATGACGGAGCGGAGCCGTCGGAACTGCCAGAGAAGCTGGCTGTGCAGGCTGAAGCTGGTGCCGCTGTCCCCGGCGTCCAGAATGGCGCCGAGGATCCGCAGGGCCTGTTTCAGATCCCGGCTTGCGATGGCGGGAAACAGCGTGTATCCGTTCTCGTTCTTGGTGTGGGCCACATAGGTTTCCACTGCGTCGGAGTCAATGGCGCCTTTCTTTTTGCCCGTCTGCCAGAACAGGGCGAGCTGGCTGCAGACTGTCCGCATTTCCGCCGTGTCGTTGTCGATCAACTCAAGGAGGGTGGAGATGGCGTCGCTCGTGATGGTGACGCCTTGGTTACGGAAGAAATTCCGTACCCAATCCTCCTTTTGGTTGTCGAACAGTTCCCAGAAGATGATGGTCGCGTCCTTGGGGATGTGCTTGGTGATCTGAGGCAGTTTGACGAACGTATTGTCGCTTTCCATCACCAGGGTGGTTTGGTCGGAAGGATGCTCCAGGTATTTCCCGATGACCGCCGCCATGGAGGAGGAGATGACATCGATGTCGCTGATGATCACCAGACGATGGTCGCTGAAGAACGAATTGTTGTCCAGCGTGGTGTACAACGTGTCTCCGTCCAGATCGGAGGCATGGAACCGGTATGTTTCCGGTTGGCTGCCTACCGTTCGTTTGAGGTTATCGGTGATCTGCTGGAGTCGTTCCTGCTTGGCTCCGTTTTCCGGACCGAGCAGAAGGTATGCCGGGGTAGCCATCACAGGTACGAGCGGATGATCAACTGGAGGATGCCGTGGATGTGGCATGCCCGGGTGATGATCGGTCCCATGGTGGAGTTGGCCGGCCTGAGTTCCACGTGATCCGAGGAGGGGTAGAACTTCTTCAGCGTGATGCCGCCCATATCGTCATCTTCCACCGATGCGGCGACAATCTCGCCCCGTTCCGCCGTCTTGCATGATTTCAGCACGGCGATGTCCCCATCGTTGATCCCCGCCTCGATCATCGACTCTCCGCGGACCCGAAGGGCGAAGTAGGTGTTCCGCGCTCCGGCAAGCATCGTCACGGGAATGGTCAGGTTGGTCTCGATGTTCTCTTCGGAGAGGATCGGCTTGCCGGCGGCGATGGTGCCAAGGAGCGGCACCTGGATGGTCTCCGACTTCTGGCTGTAGGATTCATCCAGCAGTTCGATGGAACGGGAAATACCCCGTGCCGTGCGGATGATCTCCTTCTTCTCCAATGCCCGAAGGTGATCATGCGCCGCTTTCACCGAGAAGCCGAAATGATCAGCGATGTCCCGTACCGAAGGGGCGTATCCGTTCTCGGTGATGAACAGCGAAATGTATTCGGCGACTTCTTTTTGTCTGTCCGTAATTCCTTTCATACCTCACTCCTCAAATCTGTTCTCGAACAGATGCTGGATCGCATCAGCCAATTCCACTTCATCCGGGCCTTCGGTCCGCATCAGGACTTTGGTCTGATACGGCGCCCCCAGCGTGATGATCCCCATGATCGACTTGCCGTTGACCTCCATCGTATCCTTGATGAACGTCAGTTCACTTTTGTATCCATTGGCCACCTTGACGATGGACGCCGCCGGTCGGGCATGAATCCCCGCCCGGTTCAGGATGGTCAGTTCCCGTTCCACCATCACACGTTCTCCTCATCGATGTAGTACGTCCGGCGTGCCGTCTCGCTCTCCAGCCACTTCAGCACGTTCTGGTCAAATTCCTTGGCGCTGTAGAAGCCCAGCTTTTTCAGCCGCTCGTTGCGCGCCGCCGTCTCGATGATCACCGGGACGTTCCGGCCTGGTTTGACGGGAATGACCACCTTGGGGATGGATATCCCCAGGTAGGTGTCCGTCATGTCACCGCCGATACGATCATAGTTTTTTGTCGAATCCCATTCTTCCAGATGGACGGAAAGCTGTACCTGCTTGCGGTCACGGATGGCTCCGACGCCGAACAGGTTGGCCAGGTTGATGATCCCCAACCCCCGGATCTCCATGTGGTGGGCAAGCATCGGGTTCTCCCCCATGCCGACCAAAAACGAATCGTTGATGTTCTTCAGCCGCACCGTGTCGTCGCTGATCAACCGGTGTCCCCGTTCGATCAGTTCCAGCGCCGTCTCGCTCTTGCCCACGCCGCTTTCTCCGGTGATCAACACGCCGATGCCGTATACCTCGACGAATACGCCGTGGATGGTCTGGGTGGGTGCGAACACCTCGTCCAGCGTCTGGTACAGGCGCCGGGAAAAGTCCGAGCTGATCAACGGCGTGGTCAGAATGGCGGTGCTGTTCGCCTCGGCGAGTTCAATGAAGCTGGCGGTGGGTTTCCCCCCGTCGCAGAAGACGCAGCAGGGGACGTGGTAGGAGAGGAGTTTCTGTACGTTTGCGTAGTTCTTGTCTTTCTCCAGCAACAACAGGTATTCCTGTTCGCCGCGGCCAAAGACCTGGATGCTGGTGGCGCTGAATTCGACGAAGAAGCCGGACAATGGCAGCCCTGGCCGGGATATCTTGCTGGTTTTGATCTTCTGGGACAATCCACTCCTGCCCGCAATGCAGCTCAAACCCAGAATATTGTGCTCTTTCAGGTCAAGATCCAGCAAATCAAGCACTGAGATATCCGCCATACGTCGCTCCTCGACGTGAGTATAGCAGATAATCTTTACCTACACAAATGTAAATTCCTACCTGTGATGCATTTTTCGGGACGAACGACGTTTGTGATGGGTGGTGTCGATGACGCCAAGCGCATCCATCTTCACCCTGCACCAGGAAACCGTGGCGCTGAAGGAGACGGGACAAGCGTCCTTCACCGGGCATTCCTCACAGGCTCCGCCGTCGTGTGCCGAACGGCCGTTCTCCCAACGTTGTTTCTTGTCCCGCTTGTACTGCTGGTAATGGATGAAGCGCTGGCAATCCACCGCGTCAGGACAAATCGAACTGCCATCCGCTTTGCGGCAAAGCAGGCACGGATTGGAAGGGAGGTCGACGTTGCTGGCCAACATAAAGATGAATTCTTCACTGAGCAGGTCAAATGTCTGGTCACTCATTTCCTTTGTCCTACCATGTTTTGGAGGTTTGCTCAACGGTTCGGGGGGAGAAACGAGATCGGTTTTCCCGTTTTTGCCGCTTCCTGGATGGCCTGTCCGACAAGCGCGTCAATGATGCCGTTCCTCAGGGAGTAACCGTGGCCGAAGCGGCGAAGGCATTCCGCGATGCCTTCCTCGTCGTCCTTGTTTTCCTCCAGCGACCGGATGATGGTTTGGTTGGCGTCATCCAGATAGCGTGCCGTCCGGTCAAAGATTTCCCCACGCTCCCCCCTCAGGGCGAAGTGGCCGGAAAGGATCGTGCTGTGGTATTCCTCCCCAGTGAACGCGTACCACCCCGTCTTCCCATCGGGAAAGCGCAGGACAGCAACGGTTCGGGTGATCTCTTTCGTCGTTCCGTCGGCATGGTAGCCGTACCGGCTTCCCGTCTGTGCAATGCGACGGATGGCTGTCTGGGCGGAGATGGTGCAAGCGGCCTCTTCTTCTTCCAGGAAGTGCCTGGTCAAGGCTGCGGCATGGTGGAAATGACAGGATGCCACGGTGCATTCCCAGATCTTCCCCAACCGGGGCTGCAGGTCGGAAACCTGCTGGTAGTAGGGGAGCAACGGGTACTGTTCGGCGACCTCCACCGTTTTCCCTTGGCAACGGACAAGGAGATCCTTCAATGATGCCTCGTTTTGCCGGAGAAACGAAGTCTCGGTGAGCACCGGTTCCCCGCGTTCGGCCAGGGTGACGAGCAGGTCATGCTGCAACGTGTCCGGCACGCAGAGAACGACCAGATCATGGGGACGTTCCAGCACCTCGTCCAAGGCATGCGAGGTGAAAGTATGGTATTCCTGGGCGTAGGCGATCCGTTTCGCGGGATCGTGGACCATCCAGCCGGTCAGACGGAATTCATGGGGGAACCGTACGGAAAGACGGGCGTAGAACAACGACCGCCAACCGCTTCCCAACAGAACGAAATCAATCATAGCTTAAGGTTAGCATGTTTTTTGGGGAAGACAACAGGGAAAAGGTGCGTTACCATAGAAGTATCAAAGACTGAGGAGGATCTATGAATCTCACTGTCAGAGGTGTGCATTACAATCCAAGTGATGAGACAAGGGCGTTTCTCGACAAGAAACTGGCGAAACTGTCATTTGCGGAGGACTACCTGCATGATCTGGAAATTGTCATTACCAGACAGACGCTGGGCCAAGGGTACCACATCGACGCAAAATTACATTTTTCCTGGGGAACGGTCAAAGTGGTCAGCTATGACTGCATCGAGCTGTTCGAAGGGATTGAGTTGATCGCCGACAAGATCGAATCAGCCGCTCGCAAGGAAAAGGAAAAGGTGAAGGAGCACTGAACAACGGGAATCTTCGGGAGGGCGGCTTCGGCCGCCCTTTTTTGCTTTGTGGGGGTGAGATGACGTTTTGTTCGTTTGCATGTATCTTTGGAACATGACAAACCAAACGATGCCCGTGCTGTTCGTCGGCCACGGTTCTCCGATGAACGCCATGGAAGACAACCAGTTCTCCGCCGGATGGACGGAGATTTCGAAGAAGATCCCCACTCCAAAGGCGATCCTCTGTATCTCGGCCCACTGGTTCACCCATGGGCTACGGGTGAACAACAGCCCCAAACCCAAACAGATCTATGACATGTACGGCTTTCCGGAAGAGCTGTACCAGATCACCTGGCCTGCGCCGGGAGATCCCGAGCTGGCTGGCCGCGTCGCCAAGATGACCGGCGCCAAGGTGGATGACAGCTGGGGATGCGACCACGGCGCATGGAGCGTGCTCCGCCGGATGTATCCGAAGGCGGATATCCCGTTCTTCCAATTGTCCGTCAACCGGGACGCGCCGCCCGAGAAGCATTTCGCCTTGGGCAGGACGCTGGCCTCCCTTCGGGATGAAGGCGTGTTGATCGTCGGTAGCGGGGACGTGGTGCACAATCTTTCCCTGGTGGACTGGGATAATCCCGGCGGGTTCCCTTGGGCGGAGGAGTTTGACGGATACGTCCATGACGCCATCCTTCGGGGAGACTACCAGGCGGTGGTCGATTACCGCAAGGCGGGGGAGTGCGCCGAATACGCGTTCTTCACCCCGGATCATTTCCTGCCGATCCTGCCGGTGCTGGGCGCCGCCCAGCCGGGAGAGAAGGTGACGGTGTTCAATCGCCAGTGCGTGATGGGCGCGCTCTCCATGACCAGCTATCTGATCGGAATCACGAACCCCTGACGAACGACGAGTCGATGTTCAGTTCCTTGCGGTATTTCGCCACGGTGCGGCGGGCCACATTGATTCCTTTTCCCACAAGGAGATCGGTGATTTTTTGATCAGACAACGCTTTTTCGCCCTGATGTTCCTGGATGATCTCCCGGATGATCTCCTTGACGGAGTTCTTTGACTGGTTCCCGTCCCCGACGGCGTTGGAGAACAGGTTCTTGATCGGGATGATCCCCCAGTCGGTGTCCACGTATTTGGCGTTGGCGATCCTGCTGACCGTCGTCTCATGCACCCCGATTTTCTCCGCCACTTCTTTCTGGGTCAGTGGCTTGAGGAATTTCGGTCCTTTGAGGAAGAACTCGCTCTGCTCGGCAAGCACCACTTGGGCGACTTTCCTCAGGGTGTCGTTGCGCATGTCGATCTGGGTGATCAACTGGTTTGCCTGGGATATTTGTTCCTTGATGTACTGCTTGGTCTTCTTGTCGTCGATCTGCTCGGCCATCTGCTGGTATTCCGGACTGATGGTCAGTGTCGGGATGGCGTCGCTGTTCATCTGCATCACCAGCTTTCCGTCCTTCTGGTGGATGGAGAGATCCGGGATGACGAACTGGTCCGGACCGGAGGCGAACCCTTGGCCGGGGTACGGCGTCAACGTCTTGAGGAACGCGTACAACGCCTCGACTTCTTCCGAGTCAACTCCGAGGTTCTTTGCCACTTGATCGGTTTTTCCCGCGCGTATCGACTCCAGTTCATGATCCACCATCGCGGTGAACACCGTGAACTCTTCCGGTTTGAGCCCTTTCTGTTTGGCCTGGAGGATCACCGATTCCTTCCAGTCCCGCACGCCGACGCCGGAAGGATCGAACCCTTGGATGATGGCCACCAGCTTGTCCTTGAACGGAAGCTGGTTCGGCTTGAGGAAGACGGCGGGATCATCCCGGAAGAATCCGTTGTCGTCCATGTTGGAGATCAAGGCTTCGCCGGTCTGGTATTCCTCGTCGGTCAGGGAAACGCATCCCAACTGACCCAAGAGGTGTTCCTGCAGCGTCTCCTTTTCCGTCAAGGTGTTCTCCATGAACTGCTGGGCCCGGTCGCTCGCCTCGCTGTCGTATCCTTGGCCTCCCTCGTCGTAGTCGCTCTGGTCCTTCTTTCCGTCGTAATCCGGAACGGAGTCCAGCGAATACTCCTTGGCGTCGGGAATCTCCAGCGTCGGGTTGGTTTCAATGGCCGCCTGGATTTTCGCCTGGAGTTCCGTCAGGGGGAGGGCCATCAGTTCAAAGCTCTGGATCAATTGAGGGCTGAGTTTGAGTTGTTGTTTCTGTTCAAGGATTAGGGAAAGACCCATCTCAATCCTCCCCGAACTCGTCACCGAAGTAGATGTCCCGTGCCGCCTTGTTGGCGATGAGTTCTTCCTTGGTGCCGGAGACCAGAATGGTGCCTTCGTTGATCAGATAGGAACGGTCGGTGATGGCAAGTGTGTCGCGGACGTTGTGGTCGGTGAGGAGCACGCCGATTCCTTTGGCGGCAAGCTGTTTGATCAACTGTTTGATCTCATACACCGCCTTGGGGTCGATGCCGGCGAACGGTTCGTCCAGGAGCAGAAACTTCGGTGCGGTGCCCAACGCCCGGGCGATCTCCGTCCGCCGGCGCTCGCCGCCGGAGAGGGTGTATCCCCGCTGGTTCCGAAGCGCCGTCAGCCCGAATTCATCCATCAGTTTCTCCGTCTCCTGCTGTTGGGCGTTTTTGTCCAGGTCGCGCCGTGTCTGGACGACCAGGCGGATGTTGTCCTGTACGGAGAGTTTGCGGAAAACGGATGGCTCCTGGGGAAGATAGGAGAGGCCAAGGCGGGAGCGCTGGTACATCGGCAGCCGGGTGACATCCCTGCCGTCCAGAATGATTCTTCCCCCGTTTCCGTGGATGAAGCCGACGATCATGTAAAACGTGGTGGTTTTTCCCGCCCCGTTGGGACCGAGGAGTCCGACGATCTCCCCTGCATCCATGGCGAAGGAGATGTCCTTGACCACCTGTTTCTTGCCGTACGTTTTGGCAAGATGAAGCATTTCCAATCTGCTAGCCATGGACCGTCCCCTTGATGGATCCTTCCAGCTGGATCTCCTCACTGTCCAGGTCCACCGTGATGACGTGCGCCTGGTAGACGTCCCCGTTCCAGGTGATGACGGCGTCACCCGCCAACTGGAGCCGTTTGTGGTCCCGGTCGTATGTCAACGTGTCGCTGGTGCAACGCATGATGCCTTTGCTTGCCGCCCTGAGGAGCCGTACCTGTCCTTCCAATTGCATCAGCCCGGTCTGCCGGTTGAACGAAAGGCTTCCCGCCGAAGCGGAAATCTCGTTGGTGGTGTCGTCGATCTCCACCCAGCTTTGGACGGACAGGACTCCGGTGGAACGGACGTATCCGACGGCCGGGCTCTGCATCGTCAGGCCTTGCTCGGTGTCGACGACCGTCACATCACCGGAAAGGGAAATGCGGTCATAATCATCCCCGCTCAGCGTGATCGTCTTTGCGGAGAGGGACAACGAGCCGGTCTGTACCTGTGCGCCGCCGCTGAGTACGATTTCCTTTTTCCCGTCCTGCATCCGGACCTTGGTGTATCCCCCTTTGAACGAGATGGCTTCGGCAGAAAGGGGAAGGGTGAGAAGGAGGATGGACAGAAAAAGAGAAACACGTTTCATTGCTGCACCACCCCTTGTACCAGTTGGACGAATTCGAAGGTGTTGGTCTTCAGGTCTCCGGAGAATCCCCGGCCGGTGATGGCGTCCCCTTCATGAAAACAAATATCCGCCAGATCCTGCTCCCCAGTGGACAGAAGTTGCTCTGCGTCATTCCAGCGGAGATTCGGCGCATGGATTGCAAACTGGTCTGTTTCCTTGTGGACCACCACGTCTCCGCTGAGGGTCGCATCATGGGTCTGGGTATTGACGGTGGCCGTTTTTGCGCTGCCCCACAGGTCGGTTTTCCCCTCTCCGTCGGTGCGGGAGAACGAGAAATCCTGGATGACCGCTTCGTTGGTCTTGTCGTCCAGCGTGATGGTGGATGCCGTGATGGTCAAGGGTTCTCCTGCATCCCACGAGGTGACGTAGGTGACATCCCGGAGGATCATGGAAGGCTGTTCCACCGCGTCCTTCGTCTCCTGGGCTTCAGGCGTAGTGCCTGAGGAACAGGAGAGGAGAAGCAACAGGGGAAGGAATGCCAGGATGCACCGTTTCATGGCTACCAGTATAGTGGCGAACGGAAAGGTGCGTCCAGCAAAATTCAGTCCTCTGCCGGGGTGACGGACGGCAGGTACTTGTCATGGGCTGAGCGGAAGTACGCCCAGACGATCAGAAAGCCGAGTCCGATGCCTCCCAGACCCCCAAACAGGGAGACCATCTCCGAAGCCCCCACCTTGCTGAGGATGAAGAACACCACAGGGAAGAACAAGAGCGGGATGATCAGGGTGATGAAGGAGCTGGCGATGGTCCTGCCGGTCTTCAGATGCACATCCACCGGATCACCCGGCTTGAGGTTCATGAAAAGAGGTTTTGACGCCTCAAAACTCCGTCCTTTGTTGGTGCAGAACATCTCACCTTTGCATCCCACACAGGCCGTGGTGGAGCACACCACCGTCACACGGGTGGGGGAAAGCACTTTTTCCACAATGACATGTTCGTTCATACGCTTTGTTTTTCCTCCTCGGTCTCCGTTACCGGATACCGGATCGTTTCCACACTTGTCGCCTTGCCGTCATCGCCGATGGAAACCAGCGCTCCTTGGATCTCCAGACCGTCCCAATTTTCATGGGATCGCTCGGGAATGCCGGTCATGTATTTGCGCAGTTCCACGTCGTTTGCGAATCCGCCGATGGAAAGGGTGGAACCGCAACGGCCGTTGTCCGTAAGGTACGCCGTACCAGCGGGAAGCAGATGGGGGTCGGCGGACAGCACCTTGGAATGGGTGCCGATCACCGCGGCCACCTTGCCGTCAAGCAGGTAACCCATCGTCTGTTTCTCGGCGCTCGTCGCCGCGTGGAACTGGACGAGGATGATCGGATCCTTCGTTTCGGCACGCGCTTTGTCCACCAGCACGTTGGCAAGACCAAACGGGTTGTTCAGGTGCACCTTGGAAAAGCCGCTGGTCCCCAACAGGTTGATGATGACCACCGTCTTCCCTCCGATCTCCATCGTGCGGATTCCCCTTCCCGGGTCTCCCAACGGATAGTTTGCCGGGCGGAGGATCCAGGACGCCTTGGCCAGGAAGTCCACCATATCCAGCTTGTAGTAGATCTTTTCTCCCCCGGTCAGGATGTCCACGCCCAGTTTGGAAAGCTGCATGGCGTGGGCCTTGCCCAGACCGAAGCCATTGGTCGTTCCTTCGGCGTTGGCGATGACCAGATCGATGGCCTTCTCCTGCCTGAGTTGCTTCAAGTGCTTGATGGTGAAGATTCCCGGTTTGCCGACGATCTCACCCAAAAACAACACGTTCATACTCTTAGAGTAAAGAAAAAGCGGCGTGACGGCAAGACAGCTGAAACGGAACGTGGTACAGTGGGGCTATGGCAAAGGGTGAATACCAGACCAAAACACGGATGCGGATGATGGATTTCCTCAAGGAGAGCTCCCGGGCAGTGACGGTGGATGAAATCCACGCGGCGCTTTCCGACATCGATCTTTCCACCATCTACCGCAACGTCGAGCGGATGGTTGAGGAGGGAACGCTGTTGCAGTTCGCCGGTACCGGTGGCGGCAAACCGAGCTACCAGCTTCCCTTGGAAGAAGGGTGCCACCACCATCTCCATCTGAAGTGCACCGTCTGCGGCAAGGTGATCCACCTTGATTGCGCCCAGATGCAGGAATTCACCGACCATATCAAGACCAAGCATGGTTTCACGCTTTCCTATGACGATACCGTGCTGTACGGAATCTGCAAGGATTGCATGAAGAAACAGCACACAAGCCATTGACTTTCCCACAGGCGTGATGCTACATTCCAATTTGCAAATAATTTGCAAATTAAAGGAATGATATGAAACGATTCCCGCAAGGATTGGTCCTGATCGCGTGTCTGTTGTGCACGCTTCCTGTCATGGCGGCAGGAACAAACGAAACGAAAACGGATGGGAAACCGGTCATCTCCGTATCCATCGTTCCCGTAGAGACCTTCGTCAAGGCGGTCTGTGGAGACGCGTTTGACGTGCTTCTGATGATCCCTCCCGGCGCGAGCCCGGAAA
>Ga0172377_10002164_pt1 | contig 20124 bp, 20 predicted proteins | sample Pumphouse3metaG_FD_119749 | JGI IMG/M metagenome (GOLD analysis project Ga0172377, IMG submission 119749) | Leachate microbial communities from a municipal landfill in Southern Ontario, Canada - Pumphouse #3 metaG | ecosystem: Engineered > Solid waste > Landfill > Unclassified | place: Canada...
CTGTTCCAGCAATCTTCTTGCTTGTTCCGGATCAATCTCCGGCGCTTGCTGTTTTTCGTCATTACCTGTCTGCTCTTTTTTATCTTCTTCAGGCAAAGGTTGATCTTGATCCTGTTTGTCTTGATCCTGCTTGTCCTGATTCTGTTTGTCTTGATACTGTTTGTCTTGATCCTGTTTGTCTTGATCCTGTTTGTCTTGATCCTGCTTGTCTTGATCCTGTTTGTCTTGATCCTGTTTGTCTTGATCCTGTTTGTCTTGATCCTGCTTGTCTTGATTCTGCTTGTCTTGATTATCCTGTTCTTTTTGCTTCAGGAGCTCCAACGCTTGTGCAAGGAATTCCTGCGCTTTCTGCGGTGATTCTGCGTCCATGGCATCTTTGACAAATTTAGCGGCTTCACTGGATTTTTCTTCCATTTTACGCTGGCGAAGTTTTTTCGACAATTTGTTCAGCCGCTGAACTTTTTCATAGGACGTCTTAACCTTGTCAATCGCATCTTGATTCAATTTTGACGAAACCGAACTCTCTTTCTTTAATTGCTCAATTGATGCTTCCAATTTTTTGATGGCTTCCGGCTGGATGTTCTTGAATTCTTTGATATCTTTCGTGACCTCATCAACGGTCTGACGATTATTCAGCAACACCTGCTGGTTGGTGGCGAAATCGTTCGCTTCAACGGACCCATCATCTTCAACCGCCTTGAGATAAAATTCTTCAGCCTGTTCCATTAATTTCCCGGCGTTCTGGTATTCTTTTTCTGCCGCGCTGAGATTTTGCTCCTGCATGCTGTCGGCTTTTTTTATCGCTTCGCGGGCTTTTTCATGTTTCAGTACGCCCAGATTATGAAAAGCGCGTTGGCGCACCTGTGGGGTTGAATCCTTGCTGTTAATGGCTTGCTCATACCATTTTTCAACTTCTTCCTGACCGCCTATTTGTGCTTCGCGCCCAAGATTGTATAGCACTATCGGATCTTTCGGCGCTTCTTCAATTTCAGGTACCGGTGCGGCGATTATTTTTTCGTCACGTTCTTGTTTCGCATCAGCCGCCGGCGCCAACATTTCAGGCTGTTCTGAGCCGTTGGATATTGAAGCCGATAACAAAATAAACAACACCGCCAATTTTGCCGGAAGTTTGGCCGTTACCAGACGTTCAGAAAGCGCCATCCATATCAACAGCAACGCCAATGCGCCGCCGATGAAATATTGAAAACGTTCAACCGGCCGCGTGCCGGTACTGTTTTCCAGTTTTTCCGGAGTCAGCGAGGAGATTTTTGCCTTCAGCGCATCAATACCGGGTTCGGTCATGGTTGAGCGGACATAAAGGCTGCCCGGCACTGCTGCGCGTAGTTCCCGCAACAGTTTTTCATTCAGCTGTGTCTTAACCAGTTCACCTTTGGGATCACGTTTAAATCCCGACTTACCGTCGCCATTGGGAATCAAAGCCGGTACAGCCGGATCCCCCATTCCGACAATAAATAACGGAATCTTTTTTTCTTTCAGCTGGTTAATGACTTTGCTGCTGTCCCCTTCCAGCTCCTCGCCGTCAGTAATCAAAATCACTGCACGATGTCCGCCCTCGGCCGACTTGAATGCCTCCAGTGCGGCTCCCAACGCACGTTGAAGATTCGTCCCCGGCAGCGGAATGGAATCCGTATTCAATTCATCAAGATATTGACTGAAACCGGACATATCGCGAGTCAATGGACATTCCAAAAATGCTTCCCCGGCAAATGCCACCAGTCCATAACGGTCGCCAGTCGGTTCAGAAATCAATTCACGCAACAGCCATTTGGCATGTTCGAGCCGCGAAGGTTTGATATCCTGAGCCAGCATACTTTTGGATACATCAAACAACACCATCAAATCGCGTCCTTTCGCCTCATAAGGAACAATATTCATTCCCCACCACGGACGCGCCGCCGCAAAAATCAGAAAAATAACTGACAGACAAAGCATCGCGAAACGAATATGACGGCGCGGATAATTGACTGAAACATGTTGCGGGTCATCAGCTCGCTTGCCCAGAATCGAAAACAATAGCTTCCGGCGTCGTACAGTTCCCCACCAATAAATCAGCAGCATTGCAGGAACAATTACCGGCAACCACAACAAGACATTGGCATTGATAAAATTCATATATTGACTCAGTACTTGACATTAAAAGTTTACAGTAAGAAAAACGCATCCGTAGCGCGCACAGATAAATGTTTAATGTAGAATCTGCACCGAATTTTTCAAGCGTCAAATTTTTCCCGGTCATTACGGCCTCTTAAATTCTCGCGCGCATAATGCGCGCTCGAATTTCAAATTGCCACATACCGGTAATTTTTTCATTACACGAGAAAAAAATCACCGACCCAGTTCCGAAGCTGAGCCATCATCAGCAAAAATATCCCAAACCGGAACGGCACCGCGTTTTTGAGCGGCAAGCCAGCGCAGTCCGGCAACCGTGAGGATATCATGTCCGCCTTCGAAAATCATCAATCTGACCTTGGCCGACTGTCTCAATAGATGGATCTGGCGGGTACCCAGAGACAAATTACCGCAATCCGGTTTGAGACTTAAAGGAACCTCCTGATTTGCGGTGATAAAATCAATATCTTCGGAACAGATAACCGCATCATCATCGGCCAGAACATTGAATCCATTAATCGCATGACTGACCGGAACACTTCCAGTATGACCGTCATGTATTCCGGTAGCGATGGAAACCGGAATCCCTGAGGCGTTTTCAAGCCATGTGAGCGGGGATCGGTGTTTTGCCTCGGCTGCCGCTTCGGGGTCAAGCGACGGATTGCCGCTGCAAGCCTGGACAATATGATCAGCATAACCCTGATAGCGCGTGCCATCGCATTGCCTGAACCATGCAGCAATGTCCACAATTGGACACCATGCGGAGACGGCAGCCCATAAATCCGGACGCCTTCCTGCAAGCAGAAGCGCCGCATGACCGCCACCGGAACCGCCAATCAGATAAACCCGGTCAGAATCGACCGGACCGGACTCCTTCGCGAAAGTTACCGCATCGCTGATATCGCTCACGACCTTATCCGATCCGAGCGCGTCCGAAGTCCAGTCGGGTCCGCGAAAATCGGGGAAAATAAAATTCCAGTTTTCCTGCGCACAGAATTCCGCTGCATCACGACAGGACTGGGTATAATCCCCGCTCCATGTGTGCAACGAAACTACGAGCGGCCTCGGATCATCACCTTTCGCTTTTAAATACATCGCTTTCTGCATGCTTGAGTCAACAGTGCAAAAATATTCTACTTCAGAAATCATTTTTCATTTCCTTTTCCCTGTCCGGGAATTGTTTTTAATTTTTAAACTCCATATTTTTCCGATTTACAGCGTCTCTGAAATTAGCGCGCGCATTATGCGCGCGCTAATTTCATGCCGATACTTTTGGACGTTATTCCGGCACTTTAGATATTTATTTTTCAACGCTTTTACGGACAAATGCTAAATATTTCCGGTAAAAACATATTGAAAACCGCGTTCCAAAGCGCGGTCGCGAATTTTCAAAACCGTTTTTACAGGGGTCGGCGGCGCCGCCATTTTATGCGCCGGATGATAAGCGGAAAAATGCAACGGTACATTTTTATCCAAATGTTCCTCCACCCAGTCCAGCCACGCGTCAATCAGCGCGGCATCGTCATTATAGCCGGGAATAACCAGATTGGTGAGTTCGAGATGTTTGCCCAGCTGATAAAAATACTCAATGGAGTTTAGCACATCCTTCAACGACGCCCCGCAAATTTTTCGATAAAAATCTTCAGAAAACCCTTTCATGTCGATATTAGCCGCATCCATCAGCGGGTAGATTTCCTGCGCTGCCTCCAAGCTAATATAACCATTGCTGACCATCACATTTTTCAGGCCGGCAGCGGCCGCAACTTTCGCGGTATCGCGTACATATTCCGCAAACACCGTCGGCTCGTTGTAAGTATAGGAAACCGAACTGCATTTATGCTGCTGTGCCTGCTCGACAATCTGCCCCGGAGTTACGTATTGCGGTAACTGCCGTAATTGGTAATGACCGCGCGACAATGAGTCGTTCTGACAAAAACTGCAATTCAGATTGCACCCAAATGTACCGAAAGAAAAAGTCCGGGTTCCCCCCATAAATCGCGCGAGCGGTTTTTTCTCGATGGGATCAATATTGATCGCAACCGGATACCCGTAGGCGATGGTCAACAGCCGTCCGTCGCCGTTAAAGCGCACCCCGCAGAAACCGGTTTCCCCGGGCTTGATCAGACAGCGCCGCGGGCACAATACGCAGCGAATCGTCGGCGATTTTTCAGCTTCCCACCAGTCAGCATCATGAATTGTCGTCATTTTTTTCACCTCTCAAAACCTTCGCAAACCAAGAAAAAAATTAAGCCTAGTCATAGATATTAAAATAACAGCTTATCGCATAAATCCAATTTTTACATATTAAACACAGCTATTAAACTTCGCGAACGTATTATTCGCTTCAATGGATTATTGCCACTCCAACTCAAGGCGGGATTGTCCGGCGCACCTTCCGGCCCGGGCGACCGCCTCTATGCTTCAACCCTTTATCCGGCAGCATAAAAAATAATTTTTGAGCGTATTTTTATTATCAGCTGGATATATCAGTGCGACATATTACCTTAATGTGATATTTTATAATGAATGACAATTTGCATCTAAAAAACTTGGATTTGCAAATATCGGCTTTAAAATAAGAAGAAGTTTTCGAACAAACACCACAACCTGAGTATGGAGTACGCATGAAACGGCAAATAGTTCAAAGCATTCGGACTGAAAAGAAATTCATTTTTCCCAGTGGAAGCGACGTTTTAGCCCTAAATTGTTACAGGATAAGGAAACTGCTGCTAACTGCTGCTGTTTCTCTTGCCGCCCTGAGCATTTTAACTGCAAATGCCGCAGAGAAATCCGAGGAACTGATTGATTGTGAGGATTTGTCCATGTGGACGGGGAAAGTGTTGCTCAATCGCGAGATCAGGCGCACCGGAGTATTTTCTTTTGAAACATTCGGAAAGTATCCGACAGAAACAATTGTCAAAGACTTTATCCCCGTAAATCCGAACAATACCTATACGTTGTCTTGTTTTATGCGAAGCCAAAATGCTGACAAGCCGGCCAGTGGTTATTTGGGACTGAGAATGTACGACAAGGACAAAAAAGCAATCAATCATTGCAATGTCGGTGTCTATCCGGATACTCAAAATGAGTTGACAACCGCAGCCAACAGCGGAGACCGGCATTTGCTGGTGAAACAAAACCCCAATTGGCTGAAAATCAAGCAAGCAAAAATCGCCTTCAATGCCCCGGCAGACTATTCCGACCTGCCAAGTTTTGATCTTTCACCGCAAGTCGCGGAAATTACGCCAGACGGCGACAGTCTGAAAGTAATGCTTAAATCACCGTTGAAACAAGCATATCCGGCTGGAACTGCCGTACGGCTTCATTCACCTTGGAGCGCACCGTTATATGGGATTGCCAAAGGCTGGATGCCGACAGAATGGAAGGAATTCAAAACTGTTTTGAACGGCGAATCCGAACACGGCACACCGCGCGATAAGTTCTGGCGCGGTACCAAATACGTAAAGCCATTTATCTGGTTTGGGAATTGGGATAAGAAACCGGAAGAAGGCGCCCGCCTGCTGGTGGATGATATTCGTTTCACCGTTCAGTCTGCCGATTAAGATTGGTTTTAAAAAAGGTATTTAGCAATGTTGAATAAAAAAATTACTTGGATAGGATGTTTACTGATGTTTGGATGGCTATGGAACTGCGTCGCAACCGAAAAAGATTTTCGTGAATCCCCGGATAAATATTGGAATTATGCCGAACTGTCCAAAGTCCCGGATTTCCGGGATGCGCCATTTCCTGACAGTAAATATGAAGGGTTGCGCGATATTCTGATCACCGGAACTGAGATCAAGGGAAAAAGACCTGAGTTTTTCGCCTATGTGGGTTACCCTTCCGGACCGGTGCCGCCCGGCGGATTTCCCGGAGTAGTACTGGTTCATGGCGGTGGCGGGACTGCATATCCGCAGTATACAAAATTATGGATAGACCGGGGTTACGCGGTTATCGCTATTGACTGGGGTTATCGCAGGCCAGTACTGAATCAGGAAGAATTAAAAGAAACTATTCAAAAAGAACCGCTGAAAAATGGCGGGAAAAGCGGTTATATAACTAACGTCGCAAATATCGTGTTGACACATTCGCTGTTGCGTTCGCTGGAAAATGTGAATCCTGACCAAACGATTTTTGTCGGACTGTCCTGGGGCAGTTGGTACGGGGTAATGGCTGCGGCTGTCGACCCGCGATTCAAGGGCGGAATACTGATCTACTGCGGAGGACTCGTTCGGGCAAACACTCCTTTCCTCAACGGCCGTTTTCACCATGCCGTAAAAATACCTCTGTATTGGGTGGCAGGCACCAACGATCTGGCGGTCACTCCGATTTCACTGCAAAACGGTTTCGATGAGTGTCCGAAAGTTGAGAACGTGTCTATGGTGATACGTTTACCGCATTCGCACGTCGGATTTACTTTTGAATCATGCTTCCGCATGGCTGAATACTTTTTGAAAGACGGCGTCGGTCTGCCGAAACTTGGAAAATCCCGAATTGACGGCAAAACCATTCGTGCCGATATCCTCGCCAAGGGCAAGGGGATTAACCGTGCAATCCTGTGCTATACGGAAGATGCCGCGGAAAAAGTCAGCCACAAACGTCTCTGGAAAAGCGTCCCGGCTCAGTTTGATGATAAAAATGTCTGGGCAGAGCTCCCTGACCACGTCTACCAATGTTTTCTCTCGGCATACGATCAGGAGTCCAAGTTCAATGACCTTTGCGGCTCCTCAAGTATAGTCGAATTGACATCACCGTAAATCTGGGAACGTCCAGAAAATTAACCCAAAAAAGAGATTTGAAAATGAAAAAGTTATGGTTTTGTTTGACAATATTAATGGTCGCCGCTGGAACCATGGCACAATCAGTTCAGCCGTACAATCTGAGCCTTATGCCTGATATGGCCATCCATAATCGCGACACTACGATCGAAGGAGTAACCCTCAGCGTCTGGGGCGAAAACCCGCAAACGTCACTGGCTTTGGGTTTCATCAACGGTACAACCGGTCACAGCGTCGGATTCAGTTGGTCGGTTTTCGTTAATTACAGCGATTCCTATCAAGGCGTAGAGTGGGGTATGATCAATTACTCTCAGCAGGATTCCGTGGGCTGGGATGCCGGATTCCTTGCCTACACGAAAAACAGCCTGACCGGTCTTGGCACTGCGGTCGTCAACTACGCGGGACGTTTGAACGGACTGCAGCTTGGCCTGCTCAACTATGCCGAAGATACGGATACCGGGGTTCAGGTCGGATTGATAAATATTATTAATTCGAACAAAGGTTGGTTTTCCGATATGCCGAATTCACTGGCGCCGGTGATGCTTTTCGTCAACTGGCGGAAATAGAAAATGGCAGAATGGCAAACGTCCATATCTAATCACTGAAAATGTCATAACTTCACGCTTTAAACTTTTTTGCGCGCATAAATGCGCGCGCAAATTTAAGATCCGGCGTCAGAAATATAACCGGGTTAAAAAAACCATCGGCGATGCTTTTTACAGGTTCGCTGTAACCGGTTATTGAAAAACATTTTTACGGTGGTATTTTTGAATTTGCGGATAATTACATCAGGCGGGCAATATGAATTCCGAATTTACCAAAGAACTCACGCTGTTCGATCATCTTCGCGAACTTCGCGTAAGAGTAATTTATTCATTGGCGACAGTCATTGTTGCCGCGGTAGCCGCTTACTGGCGCTATGATGATGTTATTTCGCTGCTTTACCGTCCTTTTGCGGTACTGGAATCTGAAAACGGACATTCACTGTATGCCACGTCATTATTTGAAGGTTTTTCGGTGCGTCTTAAAATCAGCATTCTGGCGGGAGTATTGTTGGCATTTCCTTTTATTTTATACCATGTTGTCAGGTTTGTACTGCCTGCTTTGCGGGAGCGTGAACGCCAATTTCTGGGTGGCGCGATGGGGGCGGGAGCGGCTTTGGCGGTCGGTGGCGTGATTTACGGCTATTGCTGGATTGTGCCGTTATGCGTCAAATTCATGACTGCATCTGAATTTATTCCTTCACGGGTCGGGTTGCTTCTGAATTTCGAACAGAATATTTTTTACATACTGCAATTTTTGCTGATAATGGTGCTGGTTTTTCAGTTGCCGATATTTCTGTCGCTGCTGATGGCGTTGAATCTTTTAAGCCGGCACGTTTTGCTGAAATATGGACGGCACGTGGTGGTTTTGCTGTTTATCGTGTCCGCGGTAATTACTCCGCCGGATCTGATTTCGCAACTAGCGGTGGCGTTACCGCTGGTTTTTTTATATTATTTATCGATTCTTGCGGCGGGTGTTTTCGGCTGGGGCAAAGGAGAAACGTAAGATGTTTTCACTTGGCTTCAGCGAAATTTTGATTATACTTTTGGTTCTGATTATTTTTATCAAACCTGAGGAGTTGCCTGTTTTTTTTCGCAAAACCGGGCGTATAATAGGTGAATTGAATCGAATGAAAGAAGACTTAAAAAAAATGGCTGAAACAAAGCCGGAGGAGGATAGAAAAAATGACAAGCATTGATTTGGTGGTTCCGGCCATGCTCAGCGGAATGGAGCTGGCGGCGGTGATTGTGGTGATTTTGGTGCTTTTCGGGGCTTCCGCCATACCGCGCTTCGCCCGTTCGTTAGGCAAGGCGAAATCCGAGTTTGAAAAAGGTCTGAAAGAGGGACAGGAAAGTTCCGCTGAAGACGATGACAAAGAAGAAGACAAATCCGGAAAATAACCGTTTGCGGATTTGCTAAGATTATTAACTTAACATTTATTTCAGCAAGGAGGGGCTTATGAATCGTCGCGATTTTTTCAAGAAAGGGGCGGCTGCCGTTGGTGCAACCGGGTTGACATTGATGTTGGGAAAAACCGGAATATGGGCTGCTGACGCTCCAGTGTCTGACGGGGCGGTTCCGGTTTCCGGAAATTCACCGCTTCTGGCCGCAGTCAAAGGCGGAGAACCGGATGTGATGCTCAACAAAGCGATGGAAGCTCTCGGCGGCATGGGCAAATTCGTCAAAAAAGGTCAGACTGTGCTGATCAAGCCGAATATGTCCTGGGATTGCCCGCCGGAAAGCGGCGCCAACACACATCCGGCATTGGTCAAATGTGTTGTCGAACAGTGTTTAGCTGCCGGAGCGTCCAAGGTGTATGTGATGGACCACAATATTGATCGCGAGGCTTGTGAAACCAGCGGTGTGCGGGCTTCGGCCGAAGAAGCCGGCGGTATTTTTGCGGTGGTCAAAGGTGTGTCGTCGATGTATGAAGATGTGGAAATTTCCGGCGCCAAGGTTTTGAAAAAAGCGCGGGTGCTGAAGATGGTCCGCGAATGTGATGTGTTTATCAATGTTCCGGTCTTGAAAAGTCACGGCGGAACCCGGCTGACCATGGCGTTGAAGAATCTGATGGGATGTGTCGAAGACCGCAGATTTTACCACAGCAACGGTGTTGATCAGTGTGTTGCCGATTTTCCACTTTTTCGCAAACCGGATTTAAATATTCTGGATGCTTACCGGGTGATGACAAAAGGCGGTCCGGCGGGCAAGCGCCGTGCCGAGTCGATTATGCCAAAAATGTTGTTCGCATCCGCTGATATTGTTGCTATAGACGCAGTTGGCGAAGCACAGGCGATTTCCTGGGGGATGGTCAAACCGAATCAGGTTCGGCATATTCCGATGGCTCATGCCGCCGGACTCGGGGAAAGTGATTTAGAGAAAATAAAGATAATAAAACTGGCAGTATGAAGTAGATGCGAATTTTAAGAATTATCATTGGCAGTGTTTTTTTAGCGTTATTGGCGGCAGGACTGATTGTTCCCGGGGATATCGGCGGCAAAATTATGTCTATAGTTGCGTCGGTGCAGTTTTTTCCGGCTTTGGAACAATATGCATCTGCCGGAAGAATTGTTCCGGCACTGCTTGGGGTTCTGCTGATTACTCTGATTTTCGGGAGGATTTACTGTTCTACGGTTTGTCCTCTCGGAACGCTTCAGGATATTTTTATCCGGCGCAAACGTAAATTCACCTTCAGAGAGAGCGGCAAACTGATCCGGTGGGCGGTTCCGATGGCGGCATTGTTGCTGGGAGCTTTGGGAGTACGGACGCTGATCGTGCTGCTGGAACCTTTTGCTTTGTCCGCTCGTCTGGGGCACAACCTGGTTGAGCCGGTGGCTTCCGAGTTCTGGCACTTGATTATTATAACTTTGCGCCGATTTGATATATTTCTGCGCCCTTTGCCGATGGCGCTGGAAATTTCGGCGCTGCTGTTGGCGTTGTTTCAGTTAGCCGGACTGATTGCGCTGGTGTTTGCCAGGGGCAGACTTTACTGCAATTCGCTTTGTCCGGTCGGGGCTATTCTTTCTCTGTTGTCACGTTTTTCGTTCTTCGGCATCAAAATCAACCGGGATAAATGTGTTGAATGCGGGAAATGTTCGACTGCTTGCAAAGCGGAATGTCTTGATCTGAAAAATTTTTCAGTTGACCATGCCCGCTGTCTGGTCTGTTTTTCATGCACGGGCAAATGCCCGGTGAATGCCATTAGCTACGGTTTTTTGAAACGCGGCAAAACCTCTGAACGTGTTGTCGAAAAATCATCAGGGATCGTTCCGGCAGATGCAATGAGCAGGCGTGATTTTATCGCTTTCGGTACGGCTGCGGCATGTTCAGTGCCGATTCTGGGAGCTGCCGGAAAATTGGTGAAACCGGATTCCATTGCCGCTATTTCACCGCCGGGCTCGGGTTCAGTGGCGCGTTTTAATGCGGCCTGCACTGGTTGCCAGCTTTGTGTCAATGCCTGTCCTGAACGGGTTTTGCGTCCGGCGATTCTGGAATACGGAATATCCGGAATCCAGCAACCGGTAATGAAATTCAGCTCGGGTTACTGTTCTTTTGAGTGTAACAAATGTGGGCAAGTCTGTCCGAATGGCGCGATACTTCCGTTGTCATTGGAAGATAAACAACATGTCAGTGTCGGTATTGCCGGTATTGACGAAAGCCGCTGCGTGTCGTTCGCCCAAAACAAAGCTTGCGGCGCTTGTGCTGAAGTATGTCCGGTCTCCGCAGTGCGGATGAAAAATTTAGAGAATAGTCCGGGGCATGTTTCGGTGCCGCGGATGAACCCTGAGATCTGCCTCGGCTGCGGTGCCTGTGAAAATGCCTGTCCGGAACATGCTATTGTCGTCAAAGGACGCCCGGTTCATAGCAAAATCTTGTCGCAACCGCTGATGCAGACTCCATCGGAGAATGCTCCGGCGGTCAATGATTTCGCCTTCTGAGCAGTTGCGGTATTAAACTCTTACTTAATTAAGGCTGAATATGAAACCGTTATTCTTTCGCGTTGCTGCCATATTATTGTGCTTGGTATTGGCCACTGTTGCTTTTTCCGGGAAACTGGATTTCGTGACACGGTATGTGGGTTCCGATAAGCTGCAACGCCAGAACGAACAATATCTGGATGACACTTTCAATAAAGCGCTGGTCGGTTTTGGCGTAATGTCGACGGTTAAAGCTGGGTTGGCCATAATCGAGGGGAGCACAGCCGGGATCAGTGTTGGCGCGACCTTGAGTTTGCAGGTCGGTGATGTCGTTCAATCGGCTTATGATTATGTTGATATCGCCTGGCGGACGCTGCTGACCGGTTGCATTACGATTCTTTCGACTAAATATCTTCTCAAGGCCGCCGATATTATTGATGCCTATGTGTTTGGATTCACAATACTGGTTCTGATAATCTATCTGAGCACCGGCTGGTGGTTTTCGAGGTGGATTCGCATCAAGGCAGTGTTGCGCGATGTGTTGGCTCTGGCGATTGTCGCAACACTGTCCATATTGTATATTCTGCCGATTTCGGTCTGGGGTGCGTCACATTTGTCGCAGGTAATCACCAAACCGGCTATTGAAGAGGCGCAACATGGTTTCGCGCAAACTCAAAAAGAATTTTTCAGTGACGATGATAATGCGGTGGCAAATGAGGGTGTTGTTCCGCGACTGAAGCAGATTCCTGAGCGCATTCAGCGGATTACCGATTATCTGAAGCATAAATCGAAGGAAATGGCGGTCTGGACCATAAAACTGATTGTCGGGTATATTTTTGACTGTATCGTCTTTCCGCTTGCGCTGTTTACCATGCTGCTGTGGCTGACCCGTTCCGTAATGAAATATATCTTCCAGAAAAATCTTCAGTCATCATTGCGTGACGATCTGCGCCGGATATTGGCGGAACAACGTACCGGCAAGCCGGAATGAACCCGGCGGAAACACCTAGTATTCCGCCGGTTCATGAGATGATTACTGCAGTGGAGCCGCAAGATCGGGTTTCCTGGCAGCCAGAGTTTCATCCATACGCTTGACCGGCATGGTCACCGGGGCGTCATGAAGTGATTCGGGATCGGTATCCGTCAGTTTGGCGATCTCGATCATCGCTTCGACAAACTCGTCCAAAGTTTCTTTGGATTCGGTTTCAGTCGGTTCAATCATCAGCGCTTCGGGAATAATCAGCGGGAAATAGATGGTGGGCGGATGAATGCCGCGGTCAATCAGCCCTTTGGCAATATCCAGTGCGTGAACACCTTTTGCCACCTGGCGCGTTGCGGAAAAAACACATTCATGCATGCACATTCTGGTGATTTTCTGATCGTAATAAGGCGCTAATTTGACTCGCAGATAGTTGGCGTTCAGCACTGCGTTTTCACTGACTCTGATCATGCCGGCGCGACCGAGCATCAACAGATAGGCGCAGCTGCGCAGCAATACCCCGAAGTTACCGTAAAACGCGGATATTTGGCCGATGGATTGCGGTTGATTATGGTCGAGCGCATAACTGCCGTCCGGTTTACAGATAATACGCGGAACCGGCAGAAACGGGCGAAGTTTTTCAACCACGCTGACCGGGCCTGCGCCCGGTCCGCCGCCGCCATGCGGAGTAGAAAAAGTTTTATGGACATTTGTGTGCATGACGTCAAACCCGAGATCGCCGGGTCGGACCCGTCCGATAATAGCGTTGGCGTTGGCGCCGTCGCAGTAACACAGTCCGCCGGCATCATGTACCATTTTGCAGACTTGTTCGACATTGCGGTCAAACATGCCGACGGTATTCGGGCAGGTCAGCATCAGCCCGGCGACGTCATCGCCCAGTTTTGCCGCCAGATCGTTCAGATCGACATTGCCTTCGGCATCGGATGACACTTCGCGGCAGGTAAATCCGGCCTGAACCGCGCTGGCGGGATTGGTGCCATGCGCGGCATCGGGAATCAGCATCACGTTGCGTGTGGTTTTACCGCGAGCTTTGAAATACGCCGCAATCAACATGACGCCGGTGAATTCACCGTTTGCTCCGGCCATCGGTTGTAGCGTGGTTTCGGCAAAACCCAGCAGTTCGCTGAGAAAACGTTCCTGCCGGTATAACGTTTCCAGTGCGCCCTGAGTCAGTTTTTCGCCGCCGGGCAATTGGGCCAGCCATGGGTGAAGTCCGGCGAATCCGGGCATCCGGGCGATGATTTCATGGGATTTGGGATTGTATTTCATGGTGCATGAGCCGAGCGGGTAGAAATGAGAATCAACGCCGAAGTTTTTGCGGCTCAGGTTGGTGAAATGGCGGATTGCATCCAATTCTGTTACTTCTGGGAGCCGGGCAGGGGCGGAACGGCGCATCGCCGCCGGAACTGCGGAATCCATCGGTACATCACATGCGGGGGCGCGGTAAGCTCTGCGTCCGCTGCGTCCTTTATCAAAAATCAGTTTCATTATAATATTTCCTCCATAGCCTTGGCCAGACCGGTAATTTCTTCACGGGTGCGTTTTTCGGTAACGGCGATCAGCAGTTGTTTTTCACGTCCGGGATAATGGGTTCCCAGCGGAATGCCTGCCGCATAACCTTTTTTCAGCAGGGCGCTGACAGCCTCTTCGGCATTAATCGGGAGTTCAACGACAAATTCATTGAAAAATGCACCGTTGCCGCGATACTTGATACCGCTGATTTTACATATTTCATTGCGCGCAAAAATTGCTTTGGCGGCATTTTGTTCGGCAATTTCCATCAGTCCTTCCTGGCCGGTCAAAGTCAGATAAACCAGCGCGGTCAAGGCGCAAAGGTTTTCATTAGAACAGATGTTGGACATGGCGTTTTCACGACGGATATGCTGTTCGCGCGCCTGCAAGGTCAGGACGAATCCCGGTTTGCCGTCTTTGTCTACTGTTTTTCCGACAATGCGGCCGGGCAGTTTGCGCATAAAAGCGTTGCTGGTAGCAATAAATCCGAGATACGCGCCGCCGAAGCTCAACGGCATGCCTAGGCATTGTCCGTCACCGACGGCGATATCGAAACCGATTTCTCCGGGAGTCCGGAGCAGCGCCAGCGCCATCGGATAGCATACCGCGACTGAAAGGACTTTCAGCTCTTTGGTGCGAGCGGTCAGTTCGTCCCAGGCTTCAATGGTTCCGAAGAAGTTCGGATACTGGACAATGACGGCAGCAGTTTCGCTGTCAAGCGCCGTCAGCAAACTATTCAGGTTGGAATCGGCATTTTCCGGATCAAGCGGGATTTCAATTATTTCCAACGGCTGATTGGCGGCATATGATTTAAGCATGGTCCGGTAAACCGGTGAAACCGCCTCGGATATGATAATTTTCTTGCGCCGGTTAATCCGCATTGCCATCAATGCCGATTCATAAACTGCCGATCCTCCGTCATAAAGCGAAGCATTGACCACATCCATTCCGGTCAGGCGCGACATCACGCTCTGGTATTCATAAATCGCTTGAAGCGTTCCCTGCGATGCTTCCGGCTGGTACGGTGTGTATGAAGTATAAAATTCTGAACGGCTGATTACGGTGTCGACGGCTGCCGGGATCAGATGGTCATAGAAACCGCCCCCGACAAAACCGGTAACATCGGTATTTTTTTCGGACAACATGCGGAAGTACTTGAGCAACTCCGCTTCCGACATTCCATCCGGCAATCCGTCCAAAGGCGGCGCCGGTGTATTGACCTGTGCGGCGGCCCACATTTCTGTGAAATCGCGGCATCCGATTGTTTTGAGCATATCCGCACGGTCTGCATCAGTGTTTGCAATATACGGCACTTTCAATCCTCCTGTGTGGTTTTATGATTCACATAATACAATGTATAAATTGATTTCTAAAATTCGCGCGCGCATAATGCGCGCGTGAATTTTAGAGTAATATTTAAGAATTTTTTTTGACGTTTTCATAATACTTGAGATCTCATTTAAACATAGTAGTAATCCGGCACTTCGAAGATTTTGGACAGCGCTAAGGTAGCGGCGCCCATGGCATCGAGCAGTTCCAGCTGGGAAATGTAGATACTGGTATTTTCCGTACAGCCGCGCAGGCTGGATTCCGCGATGCCGCGCCGGATCGAATCGAGCAGTTTTTCGCCGAACAGCGCGACAATCGAGCCGGTTAAAATGATTACTCTGGGACACAGAATATTGACCATTGCCGCCAGGCCATGACCAATTTCGATGCCGGTATTTTCACGAAGTTTTTCAAAGCTCGCAGTATCAATGGAACCTTCCTCGTAATAAAAAAGTCGCTCAATCGGGGTTTTGAGCAATTTATTGATCTCCGCGAGCAGAGCGGTTTCCGAACAATATGCTTCGAGGCAGCCGTGGTTGCCGCAGCGGCAGAGCTTGCCGCCCGGATGAATTACCACATGGCCAATTTCTCCGGCATATTTGCCGGCGCCTTTGAAAAGACGGCGCTGGTATATAATGCCCGACCCGATTCCGCCGGACACTTCGACGCAGACGAAATCATCATAGTTGCGACCTCTTCCAAACCATTTTTCAGCCAATGCGATCGCGGCGGACTCTTCTTCAACGTAAAACGGGTGGCTGATGATTTTTGCAAATTCATCACGATAATTGATGCCGCGTATTCCCGGCATATTGATAGATTCCCGAACGAGTCCGGACTCAAGATCAATGATCCCCGGCAGACAAATCCCGATTCCGGTAATTGCGTTGTTGCCGAAAGTCAGACGTGTATAAACATTCTTCAAAGTTTCGAGGATTTTTTCACGCGGTGAGAAAATCGGGTAATCTTCTTCGTAGGAAGAGACAATAGTGCCATATAAATCAAGCAGTACTCCCCGGATGAAACGTGGCGCGATATAAATTCCCGCCACATATTTTTCTTTGAATCGCAACATTGTGAAGGGGCGTCCGGCGCTGTTTTCTTTGCGTCCGGCTTCTTCGATCAGATTTTCAGCCAACAATTCGTTGACGAAATTAGTGATGCTTTTTCTGTCCAGGTCGGTTTTATCTGCGATCTGTGAACGTGCCACCAGCGGATTGCGGCGGATGGTATCCAGGATTTTCGCGCGGTTGATTTCTTTGATCAGTGAGTGGTTTTTTAGATCTTTCATTTATTCCCGAATACCCATCAATTAATTTAAATAATAAAAAGTAATATAGCACTGATTCTGTTTTTTTCGGGGGGCTGAATTGATTTTTTTGGGTTGTGAATTATCTTTGAATTAACCGTATCCAAACTTTCGGAGCGCTTATGAAATTTTTGTTATATTCTTTAATGCTGTTTACTTTATGCGTTTCCGCAGAGAGGGTGCGTATTTATGACACGCTGGGCAATGAACCGGTGTTGCGCAAGGCAGTAATGGCGCTGGCGCAGGAACCAGATGCGCCGCAGTATGAAATTTCCAATGTTTCAACCGCCGAGGCTGCGAAGGCTTTAATGGCTGCTCAAGTTGAGTTTGTCGTTTGCGGCTCCGACAATCTGCCGGAACTGGAGAAAAAAGTCCTCAACCTTAAGTCCCGGCGTTACGCGTCGGAAACTCTGGTGGTGGCGGTATATATTACCAACAGTATTGACGATATCCCGCTGAATTTTTTGCGTGAAATATTCGGTGGCAAGGTCATCGCCTGGCGCGATTTTAACGGTACCGGTTATATGATTGATAAAGTCGCTCCCGGTGAGGGCGTTTCCGGCTGGTTCGCTTTTTCCAGACTGGTTTTAAAGTATCAGCCGCCGGCGAAAGATGTTTATCTCGCCAGCAAAGCGGGTGAACCGCTGGTTATTGCTTCGGGACGCCAGCACGCGATGAGTTGCGGGATCGAACAGATAAGACCGGACTTGCGAGTAAAATTTCTGAAAGTTGACGGGCAGAACTACCAATCGGGAAAGTATCCATTGACGCTGGATTATTATCTTTGCTGGCTCAATGCCTCTCCTGAAAAACTGACCGAAAAATTGCAGAATCCGTAATCAATCAGCGTTCAGCCGTTTTCAGGTATAGTCAAAACTTTTGAATTTGGGGTCTTTCAGATCTCGACTCGTGAAATGTCCTTCCCAGTGTTTTATTTCCACCGCACTGAAGCGTTTCAACAGCAATTCAATTAAATCAAAGCGGAATGCCACCTCCGGGTTGCCGATCTCACGTAAATAGCGTTGTGACGCACGATAAATCCGGCGTTTTTGAGTCAGCGAGAGGTTTGCCGAAGGACGTCGCAAAGCAGTGTGACGCCGACTTTTCACTTCAACGAAAATCAGCATGGCGTCTTTACGGGCGACAATGTCAATTTCGCCGGATTTCACCTTGAAGTTCCGGCATAATACGTCATAATGTTGAGCCCGCAACAGTTTGCAGGCCAAGTTTTCGCCGCGTCTTCCCAGCTGCAGATGACGTTTTCTGGCATTGCTGAAAAAACTCATTTTTCAGAATTATCGCCGCTACCGCCATTGCCGCCGGGCAGCGTGAAATGGAGCAGCAGAATCGCCAAGCCGGTAAAAATCAGTATCCAGGCAACTGGATGCGCAAAGCTGAACAGCGATGAGGATGATTGTGGCGCCGGGAGTTTACTGCCCCAGGTAAAAATGGTGCCAGACAGCCATTTGGAGGCGGTGCCAACTACAAAAAGCCCCAGAGCCATCCCTGCCAGCGTCCAGATCATGTGGATGCGTCCAGCGGCGAGCGCCGCCACTGCGGTAATCGGGACACGTCCACACAATGCGGTACCCAATCCGGTTAGTAGTCCGCCGAGCAGTGAAGGCCAGAAGTACGACGGGCGAATATGCAGATTGACCATGCCGCGCGTTGACAGCACTGCGAACAAGATCGTGCCGACCGCGATAGACAACAGAAAGCATTTGCTGATGCCGCCGGCTTTCAGCGCCAGGTTGGCGCGAACTGTTTTGCCGATTGGAAATTCCGCTTTGATCAATAAGAAACCGAACGCGATACCCATCAGCATGGCGATTGCCAGACGGTAATTACCAGATAATGCGAGCGGGGTTATTTCAGCGATTAAATACATCATGCTTTCCCTCCTGAACGTCGCGCCAGCAACACTGAAGTAATGACGGCTGCAGCAATGAATACCCCGAGAAAAATCCATGCTCCAGGCGACAGCTGGATCGCTGAAGCCCATTGCCCAAAGAAACTGTCTCCGGAGAGCTGTAGTCCGAGCATGACCAGAAAACCGCCACCGAACCCGGTAAGCGCCGCTTTGCCGGCGCCGGTTAGTATGCTGCCAGACATTCCTTCCGGTTTGAAATGCAGTTTCCATTTGCCGGAAATGAAAGCACAGCCCATGGCACCGATAAAAATGCCGCCCAGAAATCCGGTTTGCCAGTCCAGCGGCGGCGGTTCGGAAATGGTTTTTGCCTCCGCAGTCTTCCGACAGAATTCGGCGATCATCAGCATGCCGTCGCTCATTCCCGGGGGATCGTCAAAAAGATACAGCATGAAAATAATCATAAACGCCAGCACGGTTCCGGTTATCCAGAATGACCAGCTACTTGATAAACCAGATTTTATGCTCATGATATTGCTCCTGCAAGTTATTAAAGTGTTTTAGGCATTAACATCTGCAATGCCGGTCGTACCGCATTCTGGGCATGGCAAAGTGCCAGCGCCAGTGCGTCGGTGGCATCCAACGGAATTTGTTCAGCTTCGAGATGAAACATTGCCGACATGATCAGTGCGACTTGTCCCTTTTCCGCCTTTCCGTTGCCGACGGCTGCCCGCTTGGCCGTGGTCGGGGTGTAAGGATATACCGGCACGCCGAGTTCGCCGCAAACCGCCAGGATTGCTCCGCGCGCCATTCCCAGAATGATTACGGTTGACGGGTTTTTGCCCAGAAAAGGATCTTCAATGGAAATGGCATCCGGATTATAAGTGGTTATCAGGTCGCGGATTCCGCCAGCTATTCTGCGGAGGCATTCCGTATGAGGCATGCTGCGGTCATTTTTTATGACGCCGCAATCAATTACGGACATTTCATGAACTGCCGTAGCTTTGATGACGGCATATCCGGAACACCGGATAGCCGGATCTATGCCCAGTATAATCATTCCAGCGTTTCGAGAATTTCGTCGCTGATGGAGGCATTGTGACTGACTGATTGGACATCGTCAAGATCTTCGATTTTGTCAATCAGCTTCAACAATGAATTGGCAGTAGCCGCGTCAGTGATTTCAGCCACAAGGTCAGAACGCTGAATAACTTCAGCTTCATCCGGCGTAATGCCGCCAGCTTTGAGTGCTTCAGAAATGGCGTCCAGTGCGTTCGGTTCAGCCCAGATTTCGGCATAGCCATCTTCACATTCAATATCTTCTGCGCCCGCATCCAAGGTCAGCTCCATCAATTTTTCTTCATCCGCTGCTTCGCCGGTGATGACAAAATGCGCTTTTCGGCTGAACAGCCGGGATACCGCGCCCGAAGCTGCCAGATTGCCGTTGCTACGGTCGAAAGCGGTACGAACTTCGCTGGATGAACGGTTTCGGTTGTCGGTAAGACACTCCACAAGAACAGCTACACCGCCGGGACCGTAGCCTTCGTAAACAATTTCTTCGTAAATGACATTGCCAAGTTCACCGGTGCCCTTCTTGATGGCGCGTTCAATATTGTCATTTGGCATATTGGAGGCTTTGGCTGCGGATAATGCGGAACGCAACCGCGGATTAGCGGAGGCGTCGGCGCCACCGGCTTTCGCCGCCACCATGATTTCTTTGGCGATACGTGAAAAAATCC
>Ga0172377_10002166_pt1 | contig 20119 bp, 19 predicted proteins | sample Pumphouse3metaG_FD_119749 | JGI IMG/M metagenome (GOLD analysis project Ga0172377, IMG submission 119749) | Leachate microbial communities from a municipal landfill in Southern Ontario, Canada - Pumphouse #3 metaG | ecosystem: Engineered > Solid waste > Landfill > Unclassified | place: Canada...
CCCTTACGACTCGGTCTGTTTCAAAGATGCTTCGGGGACCAGTACTCCCCAAATCGTTTTCGAAACTATCAAGAGGGCTCGTAAGCTCCTTGGCAAAGAGATGAATCTTGTTTTCCACTCCCATGATACTGCTGGGGTTTGTATCCACCAATACATCAGCGCCCTTGAGGCGGGAGCCGACCAAGTCGACCTCTCCCTTGTCCCAGTTTCGGGTGGAACTTGTCAGCCCGACGTGATCACCATGTGGCACGCCCTCAGAGGGACCGAATACTCCCTCGATATCGACATCAACAAGGTGATGGAGGCTGAGCAGGTTTTTGAAGAGTGTATGAGCGACTACTTCTTGCCCCCTGAGGCAACGATGGTCAACCCCTTAATCCCCTTCTTCCCCCTCCCCGGTGGAGCTTTAACTGCCAACACCCAGATGTTGCGCGATAATGGGCTCATGAACCGCTTTGGTGATATCACAAAAGCGATGGGTGATGTCGTTGCTAAAGGTGGTTATGCCACCAGCGTCACCCCCGTCTCCCAATTCTACTTCCAGCAAGCTTTCAATAACGTTATGTTTGGCCCTTGGGAGAGAATTGCTGAAGGGTATGGAAAGATGGTGCTTGGCTACTTTGGAAAAACTCCTGTTGAGCCCGATGCAGAGGTGGTTAAAATCTCGAGTGAGCAATTGAAACTCGAGCCAACCACTGAGAAGGCAATCGACCTCAACGATAAAGACCCCAGCAAGGGGCGTAAAGCAGCCATTGCTATGCTAGAGGCTGAAAACCTTCCCATTACCGATGAGAACATCTTCATTGCCGCTTCTTGTAAGGAGAAGGGGATCCTCTACCTTACCGGTAACGCCCGCGTCAATGGGGTGAGGCTGAAGAGCAAAGAGAAGAAAGCTGTTGCCAAGGGTGGTGGCGACGATTACACAATCACCGTCAACAACACCCCCTATGCTGTACAGCTCAAGGGAAATCAAGCTTTCGTCAACGGTGTGGCTTACAACATCGATGTTAAAGAGGGCATCGCTGCTGTCCCCCAAAGTAGTGGTAGCGTAGCAACCGCTGCTGTCGAGGTGAAAGCTCCCATGCCAGGACTAATTCTCCGCACTAACGTCAGCGTTGGCGATAAAGTAAATGAGAACGACCTCCTCATAGTGATGGAGGCGATGAAGATGGAGAACGAAATCTACGCACCCGTCGCTGGGGTAGTAACCGAGATCAAGGTGAAACAGGGCGACCAACTCAATGCCGATGATGTCTTAATCGTTATTGGCGGTAACCCCGGTAACCCCGTTGTGGCTAATCCCGGACCAGCACCGGTGGCTGAAGTTGCTGCTAACCCAGCCCCAGCTGTAGCTACTGCTGGTAGTGAAGTGCGCGCCCCCATGCCCGGTCTTGTATTGAGACTCGAGGTTCGCGAGGGTGATAGTGTTGAGTTGAATGGTTTGCTGATGGTGATGGAGGCGATGAAGATGGAGAATGAAATTTTCGCCCCCGTCGCCGGAACAGTTAAGCAAATTTTAGTTAAACAGGGTGATCAGCTAATGGCAGATGACCTTCTTATGGTTATAGGTTAGGGAGTAGAACTATGATTGGACAAGCTTTTTCACAATTGTGGCAAACGACCGGACTCCTTGGCTTCCTCTCTGCGGGAGGTTGGGGAAACGCAGTAATGATTTTAGTGGGATTTGTACTCCTCTATTTGGCAATTGCCAAGGGGTTTGAACCACTCTTACTTATCCCCATCGGGTTTGGTTGTCTTTTAGCCAATATCCCCTTCGCCTATATTGCAGGAGTTGACCCAACGAGTACTTTTGGGGCAACTGGATTTATTAAAATCCTCTACGATGCTGGAATCGAGACGGGACTTTTCCCAATCCTAATCTTCATTGGGGTGGGAGCAATGACCGACTTTGGTCCCCTCATCGCCAACCCCAAAACCCTCCTCTTAGGGGCTGCTGGTCAAGTTGGTATCTTCATTGCCCTGATTGGCGCCCTCGTATTGAGCTTTATCCCTGGAATCAACTTTGACCTCCACTCTGCAGCCTCAATTGGAATTATTGGAGGGGCTGACGGACCGACAGCCATCTATGTTACCAGTCGCCTTGCACCCGACCTTTTGGGGGCAATTGCGGTGGCGGCCTACTCTTACATGGCTCTCGTCCCTATTATTCAGCCCCCCATCATGCGGGCACTAACAACCAAGAAAGAACGTCTTATTAAGATGCAACAACTGAGACCCGTTTCTAAGGTTGAGAAGATCCTCTTCCCCATTTCGGTTCTAACAATTTGTGCCATCTTACTCCCCTCAGCCACCCCCCTAATTGGGGCTTTGATGTTTGGTAACCTTGCAAGGGAGTGTGGTGTTGTTAACCGTCTCAGCGATACAATGCAAAATGCTTTGATGAACATCGTCACCATTTTCTTAGGACTCTCGGTAGGTTCGAAGATGGAGGCAGCTGGCTTCCTTAACCTCAACACCCTCGGGATTCTCCTCTTAGGGGCGGTCGCCTTTAGTTTTGGAACAGCAGGTGGTGTCTTGATTGCTAAGTTAATGAATAAGCTCACCCCCAAACACCCAATTAACCCCCTCATTGGCTCAGCCGGTGTCTCGGCTGTCCCCATGGCAGCGCGGGTTTCGAGTAAGGTTGGACAAGAGTACAACCCTCAAAACTTCTTACTTATGCACGCTATGGGTCCCAACGTAGCTGGAGTTATTGGTTCAGCCGTTGTCGCCGGAGTCTTGTTGGCAGTGGTCCCCTTCATGGAACCCCTCGTCAATGGATTGAGGCCAGCCCTAGCAGCCTTTATGTAATCGACCAAGTGGACGGCTCCTTCGGGAGCCGTTTTGCTTGAATCAACCCACTTTTTCGTCTATTGTGACACTATGGTCATCCTCATCGTTGCCATCTTTTTAATCCTCCTTTTAGGGTGGAGTTCCCAGTTGTGGGGCTACCGTGATCGCTCAGTAGAGAAGTTGAGTGTCAACCTCGACAGAGTCTTCGACCCCCGCTGTCTCCCCATAACGAAAAGGCACAAAGAGGGCTCTAAGAGTGCCATCATTATGGTACACGGCTTCCCCAGTACCCCCTATAGCTTCACCTATGCCGCCCAAAGGGGCTATGAAGCGGGCTATGATGTCTACGTCCCCCTCCTCCCCGGCTTTGGAACTGCGGTAGAGGACCTTTACGATACAACCTTCACCCAGTGGTACAACTACCTCAAAGAGCTCTTCTTGGAAAAGCGTGGAGAGTACGACCACCTCTATGTTTTAGGAACTTCAATGGGAGGGGCCATGACCCTCCGTCTAGGTGAAGAGATGCAGGGTAACAACGCGCCCGATGGCCTGGTCACAGTGGCTGCGCCTGTCTTCCTTAACGACCTCCGCCTAGGGGCCGTTCAAAACTGGCTCTTCTACTTTATGAGGATAGTGGGGCTCTTCACCCCTGCCTTATCCCCTACTATCTATAAAGGAGGGGAGGTTGAAAACGATGGGGATGAGCTATGGATGGGCTACAAGGGAAGCTTCATTAGAGGTGGCGTAAGTTTCATGCACGCCCTCAAGTCTATTCGAAAGAACCTAAACCAAATTGAAGTCCCCCTGATGGCTCTACACGACCGAGGGGATAAGACTGTCCGCTTTGAAAACTTAGCTGAAATTGAGAAGGGGGTTAACTCCTCCAATTTCATCTCATACCCCACCGCGATGGAGGGGAGTCACCGCAAACATGTCTTATTGATGTACCATTCGGTACAAGAGCAATTGATGGATGATATTCTCACCTTCCTAGGGGAGAACAAGAGGAGTAGAGGATGAAGCGCGCCGATTATATTAGTTGGGATGAGTATTTTATGGGAGTTGCCCTGTTATCAGCACAGCGGAGTAAAGACCCATACACCCAAGTGGGGTCGTGTATCGTCAACCCCGACAAGAAGATTGTAGGGGTGGGTTACAACGGCTTCCCTTCAGCTTGTAGTGATGATGAGCTCCCTTGGGCCAGAGAGGGGGAGTATCTAGAGACAAAATACCCCTACGTGTGCCACGCTGAACTCAATGCTATCCTCAACAGCATCTCACGCGACTTAAAGAACTGTACCCTCTACACGGCCCTCTTCCCCTGTAACGAGTGTGCCAAAGCAATCATCCAGTCGGGGATTACTGAGGTGGTCTACCTCTCCCACAAGTACTCACATTTAGATGCATTTAAAGCTTCAGAGAAACTTTTCAACTTGGCGGGTGTGAAATTAAGACGCCTAGAGCTAAACCGCGAGAAGCTCGAAATCTCCTTCTTAATAGAGGATTAGCATGGAAAAAATATTGGCAGTTTGCCTCAATCCAACCTTTCAACGCACCATGGTCTTTGACAACTTTCTAGTGGGCGAAGTTAATCGCTCGGCTAACTACCGCTTAGATGCCTCGGGCAAGGGGGTTAATGTCGCCCGCATAGTTGCCCAATTAGGCGGTAAAGCAATCCACCTCACCCACCTTGGTTCAAATCGGATAAACGAGTTTATTGAGATGCTCAAAGATGACAACATCGAACTCTACTGGAGTGACTCTAAGAGTAAGATTCGCACCTGTACCACTATCTACAACCTCGCTGACCGGACAACGACCGAGTTGGTAGAGGAGCCTGAAGCAGTCGACCCCTCAACTGAGAAACTAATCATCGAGCAGTTCCATAAAGCCCTGGCAGAGAGTGCCACTATGACTATTTCAGGAACTCGTAGTCCCGGCTACTCCCCCACCCTCTATAGCGACTTTGTGAAGATTGCCAAAGAACAGGGTAAGAGGGTTCTCCTCGATGTTAAGGGGGACGACTTAGTCAACTCCCTCCCCTATGGTGTCGATTTCATAAAGCCCAATTTGAGTGAATTTGCAGCGACCTTCCTTAAAGACCTAACCGTCCTAGAGCAAGAAGACTCACAGGAGATTAAAGATAAGGTAGTGGCTAAGATGGCTGAACTCTACCGCTCTTACGGTTGCTCAATAATGTTAACTCGGGGGGCTTTTGATGTTTGGCTCTATGCCAATGGAGAGTTTCATGAACTACCTGTTAAGAGGGTAGAACCCCTTAACACCATCGGGTGTGGAGACGCTACTACCGCTGGTATCGCCTATGGATTAACCAAAGGGGAGAGTTTAATGGAATCAGTTAAGATTGGATTAGCGGCAGGGGCTGCTAATGCTCAAACTTTGCGCCCCGGCTCTATTATTTAACTGAAAAACCTCCACTTTTGAGACCAAAGGCGAGGGCGAGGCGTTCCACCTCCTCCTCGATCTCTTGGTTAGCGACCCTCCCCAACTCTAGGCCAATATCTTCAACTTGGAGGGAGAGGCTTCCCCGCTGTTGACGCAAGTGCCACCCCGCAATCACAACACCATCACTCAAGAGCATTCCTGGAGGTGTAGCAGAGCGATAGAAGTAGTTGTAGTGGCGCTTACCTTGAACCAAGAGGGAGCGGTGGGGAATCTCAAAGAGGGGGTCCCCATACCCTATAAGGCGCACCCCTTCTGCCTCTGGGAGCTCCTCTAGGGTTAAGTAATCTTCTCTTAAATAGAGCCTCCCTTGTGGGTCTTGAACTACCGCCTCATAATCTAGCGCTTGCCACAATCTCTCCCCTTGGGTCGCCCCCACCCCACTCCAGGCTATAAACTCCTCTAAGTTAGCGGGTCCAAAGGCGTGAAGAAACTCTTTGGCTAGACTCCCCCCCAACTGAGGCGCTTCAAAGAGGTGGTAACTAGCGACACCTCGCTCCTCTTCTAGGGAGATGGGGAGTGCCAAACAAACCTTTTCCAGAAGAAGATGAAGGGCCTCCTCGCCAATCGTTACCCCATCCTCACGATGAGAGGGCCAGCTACCTAGCTCTAGTTTAGCAGCTGGCAAGTTCTCTGCGAGGCTCTTTGAAATCTCTTTTACTAATTGGTTATGGGATAGAGACTCTTTTTTAAGAAGCTCTTCTACCCCCCTCTTCACCTCCTCGTAGAGGGGATAGAGGGGGAGGCCAAAGAGCTTTGCAATCTCCCCTAAGAGGGGACTCCCCTCTATTAGTTCCTCCTCGTTCAGGGGGGCCAGAGAGTGGGCATAGAGGCGCCACATCTGGGGTAGAAGGTAACGCGAGCTCTTAATGGTAGAGAGCTCTTCAATCGCTTCTGGAGTTACACCTTCAACACGAGCAGCTAAAGCTACTTCTAAGTTTTCCTTAAAGCCAATGACTCTAACAGCTTGAGAAAGCTCTTCCTGAGGGAGGCGCTTCGTAAGGTTATGGACCCTTAAATACCGTTTTAACTCTAGTTCCATAGACACCTCATCTTACAAGGTGTACTAAAACTTCCCCTCTTCAATCTCCTTTAGAGCTTGGTTGTAGTTGTTGAATAGGAGGGTGGCGAGGGACTCTTCAATACCCTTGTTGCGTTGTTGAATGCGATTTCTAAACTCCCCTTGAGATGTGGGAGTCCGTTTAGCTAGTCCTAGAAGTCTCTGCTTATCGAGGACCTTGAAAGGGGGGAGGTTTAACTCTTGGGCTAAAGTGTCACGGGCTAAGAAGAAGTGTTTTAGAAAAACTTTCTCTTTATTAGATAGATAACGGTAGCCGTTAATCTTCTCCCACCCTTCCCTCTTAGCCCCTTTAGGGAGGGCTACCCCCACTTGTCCTTGGCGGTTCTTCTCCCCTAGCCCCACCCTCTCCAACTCTTTCTCAAGGGCCTCTTTGAGGTCAAAGAGGTGCTCTACGTCCGAGAGGGCATACTCTATAAGTTGCCTCTTAAGGGGGCGTCTCAGCCAATTGGAGGTTTGCTTAGAGCGCTTACCCCCTTCGGGTTCTTTATGCAAAAACTTGGTGATTAAGCCACTTAGGTTGCCGTTATAGCCAAGGAGCTGTGCCCCAACTCTCAGATCATAGACCCCTTCGAGCTGTACCCCATATTGGTGACGTATCAAGCTAGCATCACTTGAGCAGTCAAACATTATCTTCTCAATTCCCTTATCGCTAAAGAAGCCCTTTAAGAGGGGAGCAGAGACCTTAAAAGGGTCAATTAAAAAGTAGTGAGTGCGGTCGAATATCTGGATTAAACAGAGGTGTTCTCCGTAGATGTGGAGGTTAAACTCCCCCTCAAAGTCGAGGGCGAGGGAGCTCTTGGCCCCTTTAAGAAACTCTCTAAAAGCTGTGTCTGACTCTACTAGGGTGTAGTTGTACATACCTCATGATAACACACAACGCCCCAGTAGGTCAGACTTCTAAAATCGATTATGGCATACTTTTAGGAATTACTAGGTTCAAAAGAATTCCAACAAAGGTTGCCAAGGCCACTCCGCCCATCTGGAACTCAACACTGTGACCTAGTGGGAAGGCTAACAGTCCACCACCGATACCAATCACTAAGATGACTGAAGAGATTGTTAAGTTACGTTTATCTTGGTAGTCAACGCCACTTTCGACTAAGTTGCGTAGTCCACTTGAGGCGATAATCCCAAAGAGGAGCATCGAGATCCCCCCGATAACAGGGGTAGGAATGGTTTGAATCAGGGCTCCAAACTTGGGGAAGAATGATAAAAGGGTGGCAAATACAGCTGCCCCTCCAATGACCCAAACTGAGTAGACACGGGTAATAGCCATAACTCCAATATTCTCTCCGTAAGTTGTGTTGGGGGGACCTCCCCAAAAAGCTGCCCAAGCGGTGGCAATACCGTCTCCGGCTAAGGTGCGGTGGAGTCCCGGGTCAGTGGTAAAATCTTGTCCAACGACGTTCCCTAAGGTGATGGTATCGCCAAGGTGCTCAGCCACTGTAGCAAGTGAAACAATAATGAAAGTGACGATTGCCACAATGTTAAACTTAGGGAGTTGGAATTGGGGAAGCCCAAACCAAGCAGCATCGCGCACTATGGAGAAATCTATTAGAGCATACGCGGGTGTGATAAATCCCATAATAAGAGTAAAGAGATAACCACTGACGAGTCCGATTAAGATGGGGATAGTACTGAAGAATCCAACTAAGAAGATGTTGGCTATAACAGTGACAGCTAGGGTGACAACAGCAATGGAGAGGCTCACCAATGAGTAGTTGCCTGCTGTATCATTCATCGCCATCCCCATAGCTGTGGGGGCTAAGTTGAGTCCAATGACGATGATTACCGAACCGATAACCACTGGAGGGAGGGCTCGTTTAATCCAGCTAAGGCCCGAAGCTTTAATCGTGCCCGCAATTACTAGATAGAAGAGTCCAGCAGCCACGGCCCCTCCCATCGCGTAGGGGACACCATAGGTACTTCCTATGCCTATCAAGGCGGGGATGAAAGCAAACGAAGAGCCCAAGAAAGCGGGAACCCGGGCACCGGTTATTAAGATATAGATTAAGGTTCCGGTCCCTGCAGTAAAGAGAGCTGCAGAAATTGAGAGCCCAGTCAAGATTGGAACCAACACAGTTGCCCCAAACATCGCAAAGACGTGTTGGAAACTGAGTGGGATCCACTTAGAGAGTTCAGGTCTCTCCCTAGTGCTTAAAACGATTCTTTTTTCCTCCATATTAAAAGACTCCTTTTTATGAGTTGAGCAAGTTTACCTAAGGAGGCGTTTTATGACTAGAGGGGAGCACATAATTATTGCAACAGATGTCTACCTAAGATCTTCTTCTCGCAGAGTAAGATATTCTCTATCCCACAACTTATAAAACCCAAACTCAAAAAGTGTCATATCGTCTAAAAACCCACACTCTACTTCAACTGTTATTCTTTCAACCTTAAACAGTTTTTCAAACAGAGGACCAATTTTATCCTTTACCCCTTCATCGCTATCAAAGGTCGTACCTTCTAATAGTACATAAATATTTAGACTATATCTCTCTGAAGATTCAATTTCCCTATCTGGATTTACTAGAAAAAAGATTTGATAGATTATCGGGAACCTGTTATAGATATCTGCCAATCTCCTATCAATATTGGGAATCTGTTTAACGATATTATTAAATTCATCGGGAAATGCTGACCTCTAGTATTTTCTCGATAGCCACTTTAGTATCCTAACCATACTTTTTTGGGGAATTTTCGGTCTCTTTGATTCCATCGTATGCTTCGCCAAAATAGCTCTATCAATTTTAAGGGTCTTGTTTATATCAAATTCAAAAATAGACCCATCAATTTCCAAGTGCATCTTTCTTGGGTTTTTGCCATAAGAATAGTTGTGATCAATTTTTTTAATCTTTTTCACACAAAAAAATTCAGCGTATGGTTCCTTCTCTAAACTGAGATTTATTAAATCACAATCATGCGTATAAAGAACCAATAAATCAGCTCCGCTAATGTTATTATAAAACTGATACCCAGACATCAACGTTTCTTTCAAAGAATCTGTTACAATTGTCCCCTGAATCCAATTGTTTTTTTGAATCTTCTCAAGATTTAATTCAATCATCCAGTGAAATCTTTACGGCACATCAAAGTTCCTAATATTGTTATCAAAAATTTCGTCATCGAACTTTGCTGTTTTTGCAAGTTTAATTAAGCCTCTCCTTCCTCTTTGCTGTCTGTAAAATCATAAAAGCTATAACCTCTCCAATCCCCTGATATTCCTCTTCAATATTTTGACTCTCAGAGAAGATCTCCTTTAATGATTTATTGTATTTACTGATATTTTGATTCAAATAGGTTTGCGCGACTCGATCTTTTTTCTCTGGGACAGATTCCAATAACTTATAGATGTCCCCAATTTTATTGGCGTTACTACCTTGCGGAGTTGTTTTTTGGCTTAACCAATCGTAGATAGTAACCCTTGAGACACCAAATATTTTCGCCCATTCAGTTTTATTAAACCCAAAGATTCTATCAATCTCGGCAAATTGCTCATTATAATTTTTTAAGACCACCGGTATAGTTTCTTGTTGCAATTCATCTTCAACAACATAGCCAGAAGCCTTAGATTCTCCCTTACCTAGTAACCCATTTTTGTATCCCCCCCTAGGGGTAGTTATAAAGTGAGGACTATTCTTCTTGTCACTCTCTCTGTTTAAGAAATCTTTTAGCTTTATAGACCCATCACTTGTATACTCAGTGATTAAATAGGTGCCAGCTTCTTTAGTGGTTAAGTTTCTAACCCTTAATGTTTCATTTATTGCCATAACTCTTTCGCCTTGTCCGTAATCAGACTCTTAAAGAAAACCTCTTCAATTGTTTTGCTTAACTCTCTCAATAAATCTTCTATTTTGGTAAACACATCATCCATCTCAACTGCTTCAAATAGAATGTTGTTATCAAGGTCGACAAATGTAACTAGGGGATTACCTTTATATACTTCTTCCTCTTGAAGAGGAAACTTCATAATATCTTGGGGATATTTTAGTCCATTCGGATGTTGATAAATATTCAGATGGAAATTACTAATAATTCGATCAAAGACCTCTAGTTTGACCCCCCGTTGCACAGAAAATAGAATTAAGGGAGCTCCAAACCAGTCTATTCTAGGAGAGAATTCCATCCCATGGAAGTCTTCTTTTAGTAGCTCTTTCCAAGAGAGATTCTCCTTTTCTGGAATAGAGTTTACCCATCTCAAACCGATACGGATGATAGAGGAGATATCTACGGTGTGATTAAAGCTATTAATGATAGCAATAAAATCTTTCGCATAGTTTTCGCAACTATAAGTTCCACAATCGAAAACCTGGTAAGTAATCTTTTGATTATCGAGAACTATATTTTTAGAATAATCGTTAGCGATAAACATCCATTGCTCATAATTTCCCTCAAATGGAGGAACACCTTCACCCTCCACTTGTTTGAAAAGAGGGAAGCCTTTTCTCCTTAACTCATCTTGAATACTTGGAATATATTTTGAAATTTGGAGAATTGGAGAAAATTGTATTTGAATTAGTAGGGGTCACATCAGGAATCATCGAGGGCTGTATGAATACGATAAAGGTGCTAAAGAGGACGGCCTGGGGTTTTAGGGATTTCGAGTACTTCTTCCTAAGAATCAAGTATACTTTCCTTCCTTATGCCCTCAAAGAAAAGGTCAAGGATAAGCTCTTTAGGAACTGTTCTGAATATCTTTTACCCCCTATTGACCACCAGAAATGCGGATGAGCCAAAATATCGCACTAGGTAAGGACCTGATGCTCAGGTCCTTACTTGTGGAAAGATCTGCTTTGGGTATCTGTGGTATCAATGCTGCCGATTTCCCTGCACAAGCAGTCCTAAGCATTGGTAAAGTATGAGAGAACTGTGAATTTGGGCAGTCTTTCTTGTTATTGGACCTCTAACTTTGTAGAATAGCGGTATGAGAGAAAAGCCTGCCATTCTGATAGTTGAGGATGAGCCTGATATTCGGGAGCTCATCCAATACCATCTACTCAAGGAAGGGTATGAAACCCTACTAGCAAATAACGGTAAAGAGGCTCTTGAGATTGTTAAAAACCAAAGCCCTGATCTTGTCTTGCTTGATCTGATGCTTCCCCTCGTCAATGGGATCGAGGTCCTCAAGACCATACGCTTTGTCTGGAATCTCAGTTCCCTACCTATCATCATTGTTTCTGCCCGAACTGATGAGACGGACATCATCACTGCCTTGGAGCTGGGTGCTGACAATTATCTTTCGAAGCCCTTCAGCCCTAAGGTGTTGGTTGCGAACGTAAAGGCGTTGCTCCGAAGAGCGCTCATTGATACCCAGCAAAAGGAGACCTTTGTCAGTTTGGGCGACCTGTCCCTGGATTTGGAAAAGAGAGAGGCAAAATACCAACAGGAGTTGATGAGCCTTACTGCTACAGAGTTTAATCTTCTTGTCTTGTTGGCGTCGCATCCGGGGAGGGTATACACCCGCAACCAGCTAATTAGCGGGATACGGGGAGACGACTACCCGGTTACCGAACGATCCATAGATGTTCAGATTGCAAGCTTGCGTAAGAAACTAGGTGATGGTGGTACCTTGGTGAAAACCGTTTGGGGTATTGGCTATTCCTACCAGGATAAACTATGAAATTTCAAAGTATCCGTAGCCGGCTGGTGCTGCTGACAGTCCTCATTCTTACCCTCTCCTTAGCAGGCAGCGCATGGATCGCACATACAGCATTTTCTTCCACCCTTCGCAAGACCACCTACGCGGAACTTGCTGACAATGCCGCCTATCTCAGCACCCTGATTGCCTCCACCTCCTCAGAGCCTTGGATGGAAGGGCATTTTGACGCATATGCACAATCTACTTCCACGCGAATCACGCTGATCGATAGGGAAGGTGTGGTTCTTTTCGACTCCGAATATCCCTACCAAACCATGGACAACCATCTGTGGAGGGAAGAGATACAGGCAGCCTTGGATGCCAAAGTTGGCACTAGTGAGCGAAAAAGCGCTACACAAGGCCTTCCTGTCCTCTATTATTCACTTCGTATCGATGGTCATCCAACGATATCGGTCCTCAGGCTTTCGAGAACCCTCGACCAATTGGTAGGGTATCAGAAAAACTACCTGAGCCTGTTCTTTGGTGGTTTGGGAATCCTGATCCTGCTTTCTTTCGTCATCACAGCCTTCAGTATCACGATGCTTACCCGTCCGCTTGAGAAAATCAAGACACTGTCCAGACGTTATGCAAAGGGGGAGCTCTCAGCCCGTACGACGGTGCAAAGTCCGCAGGAGCTCTCAGAACTTTCATCAACCATGCAGGAGATGGCATCCCTCCTGAAAAACAAGATGGAAGAGGTGGCTTCAGATAAGAACCAGTTGGAAACCATTCTGGAAAACCTTTCAGAGGGGCTTCTGTTGCTCGATGCATCCTTGGTAATCCAGGTCGCCAACCATGAGGCGCTTGCTCTTCTTTGTGAATCGGGGCAGCCAGATCTTGTTGGCAAAAGGCTTGACCATATCATCTCATCAACTGAGGTCCTCAGGATGTGCAGCTCTTGCATAGAGGACGGGAAGTCCCATTCCATGACCATCGCCCAGTATGGTCACCTGTTCGGTGAAACTGCGGTGGTGGTGGGTAAACGTAAGGCAAGGACGCTGAAGATGTTGGCTTCTGCAGTAGTCTCTTCAGACAAGCCTGAAGGGGTGGTCCTTTCCATCAACGATATGACAGAGCTTAGACGGTTGGAGAATATCCGCAAGGAGTTTGTAGCCAATGTTTCCCATGAGTTGAAGACTCCTATCACTTCAATTGCAGGGTTTTCGGAAGCATTGCTTGAGTCTCCGCAACAAGAAGATCTCCAACGTTTCTTGCGTATCATTAATCGACAGGCGATTCACATGCAACACATAGTCGAAGACTTGCTGTTGCTTTCTCGTTTGGAGCAGCATAATGCTTCTCCGATAAAGACCTGGTCTACGGCAAGTCAAATCCTTGAGGAGGTCGAAGAGCAGTGCAGGTATCGCTTTGAGGAAAAGGGTAGTACTCTCACCACTATTCTCATCAATCCAGAAAATCTGGAACTTTTCGTCAATGGCATGCTTATAGTACAGGCACTGACGAATTTGGTGATAAACGCCCTTACCTATTCTGATCCTGGCTCAGAGGTTGTCCTCACCCTGAAGCTAGATGACAAGGCCGCCCTGTTCACCGTGAAGGATACAGGCATAGGTATCCCAAAAGAAGACTGGCAAAGAATTTTTGAGCGCTTCTATCGTGTGGATGCCAGTAGGAGCAGAAGCCAAGGGGGAACAGGTCTTGGACTCTCCATTGTCAAGCATATTGTTGCAGTTCACACAGGAGTGGTTTCAGTAGAAAGTACACTAGGCAAAGGGAGCACCTTCACCATCGAACTGCCTCGAAGCACCGTGGTCCTTAACGATTTGAAGGCAAAAAGTGATTCCCTTTATCAGTCCTGATAGGTTTCAACTCATATTTTGATTTGATGGTTCTTGTTTTGGTCCATTGAGACGAGGCCTCTGTCCCTTGTCCATATACACGATCCATCGGCAAATGGTCGTCACTTGGTCTCCCATCCTCTCCATTTCCTTGGTCAAGTAGAACAGATTTAAGATTCGTTTCATTTCCCTTTCGTTGTTGGGTTTTAGAGAGTATAGGCTGGCGTTCAAAGCATCCCTTGCTGCATCCATCTGGTCATCCATAGCTGCCACTTCCATCGCCTTTTCAGATTTCACTTCAATGAAAGCCTCCACGGCCTTTCTTATCATGGTGGCTCCAAGCAAAGCCATCTCACTGATCCGTTCGACAAAGGGGATGAACAGTTCCTGCTCTTCGCTGATGGTCATCTTTGCGAGATGGGTTGCATGATCCCCCATACGCTCTAGATTTGAGACAATCTTCATGCCCGCTACGATGTGGCGCATGTAATGACCATAGGGAGCCTCGCTTACCAAAAGTCTCACTCCATCATTTTCCACCATTTCCTGCAGCTGGTCGATAAACCAGTCGTTGGCGATTACTTGTTTTGCCAAGGTGATATCATGGTTGAGAAATGCATGCTGAGCTTGGTAGATGGCCTCTTCCACCCTGTTCCCCATTTGGATCAGCATCTCCTGGAAGAATTGCATCTTCTCATCCAATAAGCTTTTCTGTTTCTGTTCCATTGCGACTGCTCCTTCTTGTATCAACCGAATTTTCCTGAAATGTACTCTTCTGTCTTCTTGTGCCGGGGATTTAGGAACAACTGCTCGGTTGGGGCATATTCCTGTAGATATCCGGTTCTCTGCTCGTCTACCATGAAAAAGGCAGTATGGTCGGAGACCCTGGAGGCTTGGCCCATATTGTGCGTTACTATGATGATGGTATAGGAAGCCTTCAGCTCTTGGATGAGTTCCTCAATTTTCCCCGTTGCAATTGGGTCAAGGGCGGAAGCCGGTTCATCCATGAGGATAACCTCAGGTTGTACAGCGATTGTGCGGGCAATGCAAAGTCGTTGTTGTTGGCCCCCACTGAGGCGCAAGGCATTCTGTTTTAGCTTGTCTTTAACCTCTTCCCAGAGGGCGGCAGAACGTAGGCTGGTCTCGACCAATTCATCATAGTCCCCCTTGAAACCATTGATTCTCGCACCCCAGGCTATGTTCTCATAGATTGACTTGGGGAATGGATTGGGTTTCTGAAAGACCATACCGATTTTTCTTCGGACAAGGACGGGGTCCACATCCTTGGCATAGAGGTCATATCCATTGAATAGGACTGAGCCCACTATGCTCGCTCCCCTGATCATATCATTCATCCTGTTGATACTTCTCAAGACCGTACTCTTGCCACACCCGGAAGGCCCGATGAAGGCAGTCACTTGGCGTTCATAGATAGCAAGGCTGATATCCTTGACTGCAAGGAATGTTCCATACCTGATATTGACCTTATCCAGGGTTAGGGAGGTCTTTTGCTGGTGTGTTACGGCTTTTTTTTCAAAGCCTAGGTTCAAGGCTTCCGCCAGGTTACTCGTATTCATGATTCCAACCTTTTTTTCTTTGCTAGTTTGTCACGGGTATAGATAGCGGTACTGTTCATCAGCATAAGAAGGATCAACAGTGCGATGATGGCGGCTCCCGCCAAATTCCGATAGGCTCCCTGAGGCCTTGCTGACCACTGATAAATTTGGATGGGGAGTGTCGTGAACTTGGAAAAGATTCCCGTCGGGTCGACACTGATGAACGTGGAGGCTCCGATGACTACCAAGGGGGCTGTCTCTCCCAGCGCTCTGGATAGGGCCAGTATGGTGCCGGTGAGGATTCGCTCCCCACTGGCTGGAAGCACTTGGTGCCATATGGTCTGCCATTTTGTCGCCCCTACGCCATAGCTGCTCATTCTCAGCGAAGCGGGTACGGCTTTTAAGGCTTCCTGTGTATTGATGATTATTACAGGAAGGACCAGAAGACCTAAAGTCAGCCCTCCCGATAGAATAGTCCTTCCGTTTGCGGTGGCGTCGGTGAGGGATGAGAACATTGAGCCGCTGGTAAAACTCTGCATCGCCCTGACAAAGACAGCCAAGCCTAGCAGGCCGTAGATGATGGAAGGTACCGCACTGAGGTTGAAGATGTTCAGCTGAAGGATACGGTTGAGCCTGTTGTCCTGTGCATATTCCTGTAGGTATATTGCGGAGCCGACCCCTATGGGAAAGGCAAAGAGAAACGTTATGAGGATTATCCATAGCGAGCCAAGGAATGCTGTGCGTATCCCTGCATGCAGGGGATCGGCACTCTGGTCCGCTAAAAAGAATTCTGCATTGATCCAGCTTTTGAAAGTCAGGTAGGAGCCTTCCTCTGATCGGCTGTACTCATCGATGGCCTTTGTATGGGTTAAGGAGTCCCATAGGCCCCAGGTTTTCAGCACCTTTGGCTTGATGACATACTGTTCGAGTAGGGCTACCAGGTCGTTTCCAGTTCGTTGTTCAAGTGGTTTCTCGTACTCCACACGTCTGAGAATCCCACTGGAAAGGTTGGTAGCGGCCACCCTTTCCAATTCTGCGCGTGAGAAATCCTTTACTGATTTCTTGCCCGCTATGAGGGAAGAAGGTTCTACTTCGTTGCGTAAGGCAACGTAGCCGAAACTGGAATCGATGACCGTCAGAAGCAGGAGTATAAGGAACAGGATGGCCAAGGTGGTGGAGAAGAGGAAGGCGACTTTCCAGAGAAGGCCGATCCTTTTGCGTTTGCCCATTAGTGTATTGATGTCGGTCTCTGTGCCGAATAAGGATTGTGTTTGCATATCAGTCATACTCCTGGTGGAAGAGGCTGGAAATCTTGCGTGATGTCAGATTGAGGGTGAAGGTGATGAGGAACAGCACAAGCCCTAGGGCAAAGATGCTGTTATAGTCGATGGAGTTGTAACTCACATCACCTCCGCTGATCCTAACTATATAGCCGGTGATGGTCTCAGCGGCCTCAAACGGGTTGGCAGTCAGCTTCGGGCCCGCCCCTGCTGCCAGTGCGACGATCATGGTTTCCCCAATTGCTCGGGAAAGGGCTAGGAGAAATGTTGCAGACAACCCGCTCATGGCTGCAGGGATGACCACCCTGAAGGTTGTCTCGATCTTGGTCCCACCCAACGCATAGGAAGCGAGCCTAAGTTCCTTTGGAACGGCACTTATGGCATCTTCAGCCATGGTTGCTATCATAGGTAGGACTAGGATGCCCATGACCAGCCCCGCGGAGGCGGTGTTGTAGATTTCCACCGTTGTCTCTCCAAAAATGGAGCGAAGCAACGGCGTCATGAAGGTCAGTGCGAAGTATCCGTAGACAATGGTTGGAATCCCTGCTAGGACTTCAAGGATTGGTTTGAGAATCCCCCGGGAGCGGTCAGATGCATATTCAGAAAGGTAGATAGCTACAAATAGTCCTATTGGAATCCCTAAGGCCATGGCAATGATGCTGGTGGTCAGCGTTGCATTCAACAGGGGAAGGAAGCCAAAAAGCCCAATCATGGGTTGCCATTTTTTCCCAGTGAGGAAGTCCAGTAATCTGACATCCGGATCTGAAAAGAACAGATAGGACTCCCTTATCAGTATGAAGGCAATGCCGACAGTAATGAGTATGGAGAGCATGGCAGAGAGGAATAGGGTTGTCTCGATAACCCTTTCGTGTATCCGTTTTCGTTTTCCAAAAGGATGCGCAGTTTGTTCATGCATGGTAATTTCTTTCCTTGTCCTGGGAGAGCACAGAAGAGTCTTCTGTGCTCTCCGATCGAATGGGAGGATCAATATATGCCCCTCATCGCGTCAAGCCAGAGTGTACGTCCTTGCTCCAAAGCCTTGTCAGGGGCAGGGAAGTATCCGACTTGTACTATCTCTTCGTTGACATAGCTTAGGTAGAAGTCTATGAAGGCTGCAACTTGGCTTTTGTTTCGCATTATGGAAGCGTCGCTGTACAGGTACAGCGGTCGTGCCAGAGGGTAGGTGCCGTTGTCGACGTTAACAGCGCTTGCCTCGATACCTTCTATGCTGAGAATGTTCAGCGAAGATGCATTCTCTGCGTAGTAGGCATACCCGAAGAACCCAATAGCGTAGGGGCTTCCCTTTATGCCTTGCACGAGGATATTGTCATCCTCGCTGAGCTGCAGATTGCTTGCTGAAAGAATTGGCTCAGCATTTTTATTGAAGATTTCTTCACTGAAGTAATCGAAGGTCCCGCTATCAGTGCCGGGGATGAAACGCTGGATGGGTTCCTCCGGCCATGCTGGGTTGACTTCCGACCATAACTTGGCTGTGCTGAATACTTTTGCCAGTTCTTGTTTGGTCAGATTTTGAACAAAGGTGTTCTGCTTGCTGACAACCACTGCCAAGGCATCGGTTCCGATACGGAACTCCAACGGGACGCGTCCGATTGTCTTGGCACTCTCTGTTTCCTTATCCTTTATGGGGCGGCTAGCGTTGGCAATGTCGGTTTCCCCTGCAACGGCAAAGCGTTCAAACCCAGCACCTGACCCAATGGAATCAATGGTGATGGTCCCACTGTACCCTTCTTGCATGAAGCGTTCTGCCATTCGCTCAGAGAGTGGATAGACTGTAGAACTACCGGCTGTGATGATGTTCCCACTTACCTTCAGGGGATTCACTTTAGGCAACCCGTTTTCCAAGGATTCCTCAACCCAGGCTAGGCTATTCGACGGGGTGGTAACCTGTTCGGCCTTTCCCCCAGCAGCAAGTGGGGAGAGTGAAAGCAGCAACACTAGGCTGATACTCAATAAATGTAAATTTCTTTTCATCGTTTCCTCCATATTTGGAACTTTGATGTGCAAAGCTTACTTCCAACATGTGAGAAAAGTATTCAGAGACTGTTAATAGTCTATTATTTCGCCTGAACAACATCGCTATCCAATAAACTTGACTTCCTTGAAAAACAAGTGGTTCTTCCGCATTCTTGGTGGTCAAGTAGGTAATTTTAATATTTTTCAAATATCATAGAATAGAAAAGGCAGTCTCTGCTATGTTTGTTGTACCACCAATAAACAAGGAGACTGCCATGCAACCTATAGAGCTGCAAGAACAAAATATCAGTATTCATTTGCCCTGTAAACCCTTCCTACTGAGTTCTCAAAAAGTAAGGGGCAAGGATATTCATCTCTATTTTACCAGCACAGAGAAGCTTGTCTGCCCCGAATGTGGAACTGTAGCAGGCACCCATGCCTATCATTCTGGCAAGAAGCCCTTGAGAGCAGAAGCCATCCCTCCCTACAAGAGAACCTACTGGCATGTCGCCAAGCGAAAGGGACTGTGTCCTTCCTGTGAGCTGATGTTTACAGAAAAGGTACCCTTCCAGTTCAAGACAAGGCATGTGACCATCGACCTTGCCAGAAAGATATGTGACATGATGGATGCCCCCAATGCCAACATACGCACTACAGCCAGAATCCTGGGCCTCAGTGAGGACCTGGTGCGCAGGGTGCACAAGGAGTACCTGCTTGAAGTGGAGGCCATCATCCCCGAGCCTGAGGAGGTGAAGGCATAGCCGTTGATGAGTTTTCCATCCTCAAGGGCCACCAGTACGCATCGCTTGTGCTGGACATCTCCAACAAACAGCCGATTTTCCTTTGCAAGGGAAGGACTACCGAGGACTTCAAGCCTTTCTTCTCCTTGTACAGCAAAGGCTTCTATAAGGGGCTCCAATGCGTTTCCATGGATCAGAACCATACCTATGCCACCTTCTTCAAGAAGGAGCTTCCCCATGTGGATATCGTTTCAGACCGCTACCACATGATGGCGAACTTCCTCAAGGATGTCATGGACAAAGTGCGCCTGAAGATAGCCAAAAAGCTGAGAAGTGAAGGCAATGAAGAGGGCTACAGGATGTTCAAGCATGCAAACTACCTGCTGTTCACCCCAAGGATGAAGGATGCCTCACAGGCTAAGACCCTCTCGGAGTTTAATGGCCAGCTTCAGCTTGAACGTCTGATTGAGATGAATGCGGAAATAAGCAAAGTCTCGCTACTATACCACCAGCTACGAGCATTGTATGAGATACGGGGCGAGATGGTAATGCGCGAAGAATGGGAGAAATGGCTCTGCATGTGTGAACACTCTGGCATAGCCGAGCTAGTGAAGTTTGCATCAAAGAAGAGAAAATACACAGAACAGGTAATCATGCATGCCAAGTATCCTGGATCACGTATACTTAAGTTCGCAATTTGACAGTAGATTGAAATTGGTCATGAGAAGACCCATACTAGTAAGTAACCAAACAAAACTAGGAGGGAAAACATCTCATGACCGACTCAAATGTTAC
>Ga0172377_10002167_pt1 | contig 20116 bp, 17 predicted proteins | sample Pumphouse3metaG_FD_119749 | JGI IMG/M metagenome (GOLD analysis project Ga0172377, IMG submission 119749) | Leachate microbial communities from a municipal landfill in Southern Ontario, Canada - Pumphouse #3 metaG | ecosystem: Engineered > Solid waste > Landfill > Unclassified | place: Canada...
CATATGATGCTTGGTGCTCTTGCAAAATCATTTTATGCAGAGTCGAAAGGCTTGGACGCTAAAAAAATGTTTGTAGTTTCTGTAATGCCTTGTACTGCAAAGAAGTTTGAATGTGTAAGAGATGAAATGCAAAACGACGGAATGATGAATGTTGATGCAGTTCTTACTACAAGAGAGCTTGGGACGATTATTAAACAGGCTGGTATTGATTTTGTTAATCTCCCAGATGAAAAATTTGATGAGCCAATGGGATTCTCAACTGGTGCTGCCGATATTTTTGGACTAACAGGAGGAGTTATGGAAGCTGCCCTAAGAACTGTTTATGCTATTTTAATGGGGAAAAATCTACCATTTGAGAATCTTCATATTGATCCAATAGTTGGACTAGATAAAATTAAGGAAGCAACAATTAAACTTGAAGGAGTCCTTCCTCAATATAAGCAATTTGAAGGTATAGAACTTAGGGTTGCAGTTACAAGTGGGCTCTCTGGAGCAAAAATATTAACTGAGCAAATTAAAAATGGAATATCTCCTTATCATTTTATTGAAGTTATGGGTTGTCCTAGCGGATGTATTTGTGGAGGAGGTCAACCAAGAAGTCATGACCCAGAACTTAGAGAGAAGAGGATGAGTATTTTATATAAGGAAGATGAAAATAAACCCCTACGTCAATCTCATGAAAACCCTTCAATAAAAAGGTTTTATGATATGTGGGGATCTCCCAGTTCTTTTAAATCTCACGAATACCTCCATACTCACTATATTGATAGGAGTAAAGAAAACAACTAAATATTATTATAATTTACAATAATACAATCTAATAGGGGGTGTTTAGGGTTAGGCTTCTAGCTTAGAATATCTCTCTTTTAAGTAGTTTTAGATAATTTTTAGAGGAATTAATATTATTTTATTGTAATTTTGCATCTTGTAATTTTATCTACATAAAGTTTAAGATATTATGTCAACTATTATTTTCTCAATCTTGGTTTTAGTTTTAACCGCAACCTTAGCAGCTATAATCCTTTATTTTGTTGCGCAAAAGTTTAAAGTAATTGAAGACCCTCGAATCGACTCCCTAACGGATATGTTACCTGGAGCAAATTGTGGTGGGTGTGGTTATGCAGGCTGTCGTTCGCTTGCTGAAAACATTGTAAAAAACAATTCTCTTGAAGGGATGCGATGTCCTGTTGGAGGAAACCAAGTCATGGAAGATATTGCAAAATTCATGGGCTTGGAACCAGAAGAGTCTGCTCCTCAAATTGCAGTAATTCGTTGTAATGGCGGAGCAATTAATACAACATCAAAAATTAAATACGAAGGTGTGCAAGATTGTTTATATGCTCATCTAAACATGGCATCAGAAGGCGGTTGTCCTAATGCATGTTTGGGATTAGGGAGCTGCGTAGCTGTTTGTGCTTTCGATGCCATTAAGATTGATCCCGAAACGAAGTTGCCAGTGGTGGATGAAGAGAAATGTGTTGCTTGTGGTGCTTGTGTGAAGGTATGCCCAAGAAATGTAATAGAATTAAGAAATAAAGGAATAAAAAATAGAAGAGTATTTGTAAGTTGTGTAAACACAGAGAAAGGTGGAGTTGCAAAGAAAAATTGTAGTGTAAGTTGTATTGGTTGTGGTAAATGTGTAAAGGAATGTCCTTTTGATGCAATAACTCTAAACAATAACCTTGCATATATTGATTATAAAAAATGTAAGCTTTGTCGTAAATGTGTTGAGGTATGTCCAACAGGATCTATTCATGAGATAAACTTCCCTCCAAGGAAAGAAAAAGCAAGTGTTGAGGCTTAAAGCAAAATCAAATAAATTAACAAAACTATCCAAGCAATGAAAACATTCCGTAGGGGTGGAGCTCACCCAGAAGAAAATAAGTTAACTAATGATTGTTCAATTGAAGTTTTTCCATTGCCAAAACAGGGAATTGTATTTGTTTCCCAACATTTGGGAGCACCAGCAACACTTGTGGTTCAAAAAGGTGATAGGTTAAAAACAGGACAACTGATTGCAAAGGCAGAACAATTTATTTGTGCTAACACGCATTCTCCATATACTGGAACAGTATCCAAAATTGATTTTGCAACCGATTTCACAGGCTATAAGAAACAAGCAGTTTATATTGATGTGGAAGAAGATGAATGGGAGGAAGGGATTGATACTTCAAAAGAAATTATTAGTGATATTAAGCTTGATTCAAAAGAGATTATTGAGAAGATAAAGGAAATGGGTATTGTGGGTTTAGGTGGAGCAGCCTTTCCAACTCATATTAAATATATGGTTCCTCCAGGAAAGAAAGCTGAATATTTAATAATTAATGCAGCTGAATGTGAGCCTTACCTAACATCCGATTATAGATTAATGACCGAACTTGCTGATGAAGCTTTAATTGGGATTGAAATAATGAAAAGGGCATTAGGTGTTGAGAAAGCCTTAGTTGGAATTGAGGAAAATAAGCCTTCAGCTATTTCGCGAATGAGAGAATTGGCTAAGGGTTTTGTTGGAATTGAAATAGTGCCATTAAAAACAAAATATCCTCAGGGTGCAGAAAAACAGCTAATATATGCATTAACAAAAAGAGAGGTTCCAAGCGGAAAGCTACCTATTGAGGTAGGTTGTGTTGTAAATAATATTGGTACAGCTCAAGCTATATATAAAGCTGTTCAAAAGAATAAACCTCTAATTGAAAATATATTAACTCTAGCAGGAAAGAATCTTAAACAAGGGAAAAACTTATTAGTTAGGATAGGAACTCCAATGCAATCAATAATAGATGCCTTTGGAGGACTTCCACACGACACTGGTAAGGTTATAAGTGGAGGACCAATGATGGGAAAAGCAATTTCTGACCTTTCGGCTCCAACAGTCAAAACAACTTCTGCAATTTTATTTATGTCAGATAAGGAATCTTCTCGTAAGGAAGAAACTAATTGTTTGCGTTGTGGTAAATGTATAACTGTTTGTCCTATGGGATTAGAACCAATACGTATTGCTCAATTAGCAGAAAACCGTCTTTGGGAAGATGCAGAAAAAGCATTTGCTATGGATTGCATAGAATGTGGAACTTGTCTTTATACCTGTCCAGCAGGACGACCACTTCTTGATATGCTTCGTTTATCTAAAACAAATATTGCAGAACTAAGACGCCAAAGAGCACAAAAATAATCGATTTATGAAAGCTAATAAGATAATATTATTCATGGCCTTAGTTTTTTCTTGGACAGTAGTTTCTGCACAAGAAATAGGGAGAGAATTATATATCGATAAGGTAAATGATTATATGATTTCTTATCCTGATGATTGGTCTTTGGAAGAGGGTCAGGAAGGAGAGATAACTCTATATCCACCTTTTGGAGAAGAATATTCAGAAGATGAAATAGACTCAGAGAGTGATGATGAAATTATTGAAGAGAAACTTCAAATTATTCCAAGTCGTTGGGACGAGGGAAGCTTAGAGGAATATATTGATGTAAACTTTCATTCAATAGACTGGTCTGAGTTTTTTGTTGATTTTCGTATTGATAAACAAGGAGATGAAAAGATTAATGAGAAAGAAGCTATTTGGTTCCTTACAAAATACTATATTGGAGACACGCCTTGCGTTAGTTATTTCTATTTCATTAAGATGTTTAATAAGGTTGTATCCTTCACTTCCTTTTGCAAGGAAGAGGATTTTGAATTAGATTATAAGATAAAATATTTAGAAATCATACGTTCCACAAGGTCTTATTTAGAGACAAAGAGATAGAACAATAATATATAAATAAACTTTTTAGAATATGTCATTACTAACTGTTTCGGGCTCACCTCACATTCAGAGCAAACAAACCACAAAAAGCATAATGTGGACTGTTGTAATAGCCCTTTTACCTGCATTTTTGGTAGGAGTATATTATTTTGGATTACCAGCACTAATAGTAACATTAACCTCAGTTCTGTTTTGTGTGTTATTTGAATGGCTTATTCAGAAATACTTACTTAAAGTTAAACCTACAATTAATGATGGCTCAGCCGTTATAACTGGTATTCTTCTTGCTTTCAATCTTCCGGCAAGTGTTCCTCTATGGATTCTTGCAATAGGAGCTTTGGTTGCAATAGGAGTTGCGAAGATGTCTTATGGAGGATTAGGGAAAAACCCATTCAATCCAGCTCTTGTTGGTCGTGTATTTCTTTTTATATCCTTCCCCTCTAAGGTTGCAATGTCAGATTGGCCACTACCAAAAGCATTGTTTTCAAATAGCCTTACCGATGCAGTAACTGGTCCAACACCTCTACTAGCACTAAAGAATGGTCAAGCTGTTGATCTATGGAATATGTTTATTGGTAATATAGGAGGATCATTGGGTGAAGTTTCTGCCCTAGCTCTTATTATAGGAGGTCTTATATTACTATTTAGAAAAGTAATCACTTGGCATATACCAGTATCTTTCCTTCTTAGTGCAGGAATATTTGCTCTAATTCTTTGGTTAATTGACCCAAGTCAATATCTTAATCCAGCTTATCATCTATTAGCAGGAGGTATGATGTTAGGAGCAATATTTATGGCAACAGATATGGTAACCTCACCCATAACTTATAAAGGACAATTAGTTTTTGGTATAGGTTGTGGAGTACTAACAATAATATTCCGAAATTTTGGACCTATGCCTGAGGGAGTGTCGTTTGCAATTCTTATTATGAATGCAGTAACTCCTCTTATCAACAAAGGATTCAAACCAAAACCTTTTGGCTACTAAAACTAATTTTAAAGCAAGAAAAAATATGGCAAAATTAGAATCGTCTTTAAAAAATATGATATTATCTTTAGGTATAATATCTCTTATCTCTTCTGCACTTTTAGCAGGAGTTTTCACAGTGACCAAAGATCCAATTGTACTGGCTCAAAGCAAAAAGCAAGCAGATGCAATAAAGGACGTTCTGCCTAATAAAAACTCAAAGGTTGGTCAAGCAGTTGAAATAAAACTTGAGGGAAAAGAAACCCCATTTATTATATATCCAGCAGAAGATAATGGAGAATTAGTTGGAGCAGCAATCCAAACTTATTCTAATGATGGTTATGCGGGCAAAATTGAAATTATGGTAGGAGTTAATAAAGACGGAGAAATTTCAAATTACACAATCCTATCTTCAAGTGAAACACCGGGCTTAGGTTCAAAAATAGGAGAGTGGTTTAAATCTTCCAAAGCCAACCAAACTATTATAGGAAAAAATCCAGATAAGGTAAATTTCACAGTTAGTAAGGACAAAGGAGATATTGATGCAATCACTGCTTCAACAATATCTTCAAGAGCCTTTCTTTCATCAATAAGAGATGCTTACGAAGCTTACAAAATATACCAAGAACAACAAAACAATAATAGCCATGAATAAGTTAAGTATATTATCAAAGGGAATAATTAAAGAAAATCCAATATTTGTACTTTTAGTTGGAATGTGTCCAACACTTGGAACAACAACCTCTGCAATCAATGGCTTAGGAATGGGACTATCAACAGCATTTGTATTAATTTGCTCCAATATTGTAATATCTGCTATCAAAAGTTATATCCCCGACAAAGTAAGAATACCAGCATTTATTGTTGTTATAGCATCATTTGTAACTATTCTACAATTATCCATGCAAGCATACGTTCCCTCATTATACGTAAGCTTAGGGATATACATTCCACTTATTGTTGTAAACTGTCTAATTCTTGCAAGAGCAGAAGCCTTTGCTAATAAGAATACAGTAATGGATTCTATGTTTGATGGAATTGGTATGGGATTAGGTTTCACACTAGCCCTAACCATTCTTGGATCAGTGAGAGAAATTCTAGGGTCAGGTTCAATTTTCAATTTCAAATTTATTGGAGATAACGATGGCATATTAATATTCGTATTAGCACCAGGTGCATTCATAGCCCTTGGTTACTTAATAGCAATAATAAACAAACTACAAGCTAAGAAAGCTAATTAATTCGTTATAAAAATATTTCAAAACGAAGATTCATGATTCTGAATTAAGACCGTTGTAAAATCCAACGCACTCTTTAAATAAGTTTTTATGTATCTTTGATGGCAGATTAGTGCTCTGAGTTTAGATCTATACTTTCCCGTTTTACACAAAATATTGTACAGTCCCGACCAGTAAGTACAAAATGGAGGAAAACTTGGACAGTTTAGAGCATCACCATATCTATATCCCCAGGTCATATAGAAAACAACCTTAGATTGGGGGCTGTTGAGCTTTATTATGCTGTCAAGTTTTTTTGCATAGGAATAGACTTTGGGGAAGAATTGATCATCAGGAAAAGCCACCTCTTGACTTTGTCCTTGTATTACTATAAAGTCGAAATTTCCTGTTTGAATTTTTTGTAATAACCCTGAACTTGAAATACTGTTCCAATGGGTCATAAATCTTGCTCCCCCCATAGTATGAGTTTCATAATCGAGAGTTTTTCCCATTGATGTTGATAAGCTTGAAATCATTGAAGGAAGGTTGTTTACTTCGGTATAGCTATTCCCAATAAATAATACTCTTTTGTTTTGAGCATTAAGGCTTAATAGACAAGAAAGTGAAAGAAAAAAATATATAATATATTTCTTCATATTTTATTAATGTAAAAAAGATAAGGTAGAAGAATACTCTCCCACCTTATCTGTGAATTTAATATTATAAGTATGGAAAGTATTATTGGATTACTTGGATTTGCTTTCTTCCAACTATTCTTTTTCCATCTCTTAAAACCAATATATATGCTCCACTTTCTAATGTTGAAACATTTATCTTAGTTTTCGAGTTTATATCTGATTTAAAATAAACCATTTTTCCTAATAGATTAACTATTTGCATATCTATTGTTTTGCCTGACTCAAGATTTACATCCAAAGTAAATTCTCCATTAACAGGATTTGGATATAGGTTAAAATTAATTAGGTCTTTGTCAATATCATTAATTCCAACTTCATCTACATAAACGCTAACTGGATTTGTTGTTTTTGTTGGACAAGCTCCATTTCTTACTCTTACCCTATACTGATAAATACCTTCCGCATCAAGGATTTGAGAAAAGCTTGTTGCATTGCCTACATCAATAACTGCCCATTGTTCATTACCATCTTTTCTTTGCCACAAAACAACATCTCCAACATTATTTGTTAGGGTTATTGCTCCTGTTGTGCCATTTTCAATTATTGAGTCATTTTCAATTGCAACTTCTCCTGCAACAGTCATTGGAACTATTGGAACATATTTAGATTGTGATGTATCCGATTTTTCTGCAGAAATAGCTACTCTCTTATAATATGTTGGAACAGTCATTTGAGATGGAGTGTAATCTCTATTAATTCCTGCATTTTGTGTAATTATCCAATTAACGCCATCATTACTTTCTAACCAACGATATGTGAATGATCCGCTTCCTCCCTGAGGGTCTGTTCCAATTAATGTTGGCATTTCCCCAGTTTCACAAGCAGCAAAATTACTATCAATTATTGCATTATTTGTTATAGGATCAGATATTGTTATAAATGTGATTTGTTCACCATAACTTACACCATTTGCATTAATACCATAAGCGCGACAATAATATCTTGTCCCAGGATTAAGGTTAGTTAGTGTGAAGTTGAATGTTGGTGTTTGTCCTGTTACAACAATTTTCATGTCTGCAACTCTTGGATAAGGATTAGTGTTAATGGCAAATCCCTTTTCAATTATTGTAGCATCACCTAATACGGATGCAGATGCTGAACCAGATAAATCTACAGATGTTTGAGTTATTTGATCTACTCCTATAGTGTTAATAGTTACTCCATAATCAGCTCCTCCATTAGTTTTGAAAGTTATATTTTTATTTGGGAGCCTTTGTATTTGAGTAATTGAAACATTTGAAGGTGAGCTGTCCCATGAAAGCAGGTTTGATGTTGTTTGGTCAGTAAGGGAAGTAATATTGCTTGAACCTGGGTAGAACATATTTGACATACTAGAGTAATTCCATGAATTGCTTGATTGTATCCCATTATAGATTCCATCAGCACTCATTATTTTAACTGAATTTCTATTTGGATAACAATTTAAACAATTGCTTCCCCACCCAAGTGCATTAGTTGACTCATCAACATGGATTGCAAGTAATCCACTTGTAACTCCAGTTGTGTTAATATAATATTGCATTGCATCTACTTTACCATTCCAACCTGTATAATCTTTATTTTCAATCAAGAAATACTCTCCATTGATTGGTGTATTTATTTGGAAGATTAAGGCAGAATCAGTTGAGTGAAATGAAGTGATATCCATTAACATATTGGTGTCGATTATATATGGACTTGCCCAACCAAGAAAAACCTTAGAATAAGCATTGTAAATAGGAGGTGTTTTTTCATTATTATTATATGCTCCTCCATCCATAATATCAAAATCTCCAAATGTCTTTGATATTCCATTTATTTCATAGTCTGCATCATAATAATCCCATAATCCTAAAACATGTCCAAATTCATGGGAATGAACTCCAACTCCCGACATTGAACCAGTAGAGTTCTTTTCTGAAGCACAAGAATAGTCAATAATTCTAATCCCTTCATTTGAAACAAAATCTTGAGCTCCTAATTTTGAACGATGAGCCCAGATAGCATCTGTTCCTCCACCATTATGTTGTCCTTTTCCTGCATAAACGATATGTACTCCATCAACAATTAAATTGTGATCGTTATCAAAAATACTGAAATCAACACTTGCATCTGCGGCATTACAAGCATCAAGAATCATTTGTTTTGCATTTATATCGTTCATAGAATCTGTTGCTTCTCCATAGAATTTTCTTGTTTGAGGTAGAGTGAATGGGCCAACAACTGTACATTGAAGGTCAAGCTTACCATACGAAGAAGCAGCAAAATAATCCCTAACAGATCCTGTGCTTAAATTTGCTGAATATCCTACTTGGTTAAATAAATCTTCAAAATTTTGTCTTGTGTAAGTAAATGAGAAGTCGGAATAATCAACTAAGATTACTAATAGTTTTCTAATACCAATAGTTAAACCATCAACTCCTCCTGACTTTGAAGTTTCCATTGACTTTGTTATTTCAAGCATTATATCAATTTGATCCTTGGAATATCTGATTTTCTTATCTATTGTTGATAAGAAATTAATATCCGATACTGAACGCATTGAAGGGCTCTTAGCAACAACTCCAGAAGGAGTCATGCCTCCCTTTTGGTCAATCATTGCATATTCAAGATAACCTACCTTATTAACCATTAATGTGTAGTTATCTTCTGATTCTATCCAACTTACTCTTTCATCTCCAAAAAGATATGCACTAATTTCATCTCCATTTGGTTGTGAAAGCTTTACTAATCCTGGATAGGCTGGAATAGCCATACTAATCTGAGAGATTAGTAAGATTGCAACGAAAAGCAATCGTGTAATAATTTTTTTCATTTTCTTTTACCTATTTATTATTATTATTTTTGACATTACTTGATTTTTGTTCTTAAATACAATAAGATAAGAACCTGCCTCTATTGGATTAAGGTTTATCCTATTATCTCCTTGATTTAACACTTGTTTATCTATTTTCTTAATTTGTTTTGCATTAATATCAAATAGAGATAAATCTCCGACAAAGACTTCTTGATTATTGTATATAACATTTATTTCTCCACTAGATGGGTTGGGAGATATTATTATACTGTTATCAGAAACTTCTATATCATCATCTAATCCTATACTTTTTTTAACGTATGTCCAATCAATTCCTGATATTTCTTCTTGGCATTCTCCACTCTTAACTCTAACCCTATAATAATATAAACCAACTTCTGTTGGAGTATCAGTTAACCAATTATCCTCATCAGCATTTGCAATAGGAACCCAGTCATATTCTAATTTCTTTCTTTCCCAAATAAAACTATCTGCAACAAAGGCCCTTAATTCCATTCTTAATTCTTGATTAAGTGTTATAGTGTCTTGGGCTCTAAATACATTTCCTGCTTTTGTTCTTGGAGAAACTCTAATTAGTACAGAATTACTTGTGTCTACAACTAATCTTGAATAAACAATTCTTTTATAATAAAAAGACTCTTGCGCTCTAAATGGTAGATATGATTGAAGAATTCTTAAGTCTGAATCTTCGGCCAAATCCCAATTTTGATCATCTGAACTTTGAATCCATAGATATGAGTATTCATTATTACCTCCTGTTGGGTTTGAGCCCTCAAGAGTTTGAGTTGGTGAATTAAAACATAAACTCTGATTCCCTGAAATTGTGTTATTAAAAATAGGTATTGCAGGAGTAGTGATTATATATTCCTGACCAAAGCCTGTTCCATAACTATTTTTTGCATAGGCCCTTATCCTGTATGTTGTTTCTGCTTGAAGATTATTGATATTTGTTGAGAAAGATCCCATCCCCGAGCCTAGAACAATTTTTGAATCTGTTGGTTGTGGAACTGTTCCATTTGTAGTCCAACATACTCCCCTTTCTACAACCGCGCTAGTGCCTAAATAAACAACTTCTCCTCCTGTTTGAATACTATTATAAGTTAATAAACTTGTTTGACTGGTATTAACTATTGGCAATTGATAAATCCCATTTACTTCAATTTCATCAATATATATTGGATTTGAATTTTCTGATATTCCTTCAAAGCTGATATAGTAGTTATCATTTGGATTTGGCAAATCAATTGAATCCAAGGTCCAATCATTAGTTGAAGAAGTATAAGTTTTTAAAACATTCCATTGACCTTCTATTCCCGTTTTATAATATACTATCAAACTATTATTTGAAACTGGTTTATGATACCTAAACTTAATTTTTGTATCAACATGGTTTAAAAGATTAATAATAGGTATAATTAACTTGGAGCTTGTGTTTTCAATTGGTTTAAACATAAAGAAATTTGATCCACTATATGGATTAACTCCTCCGTCCAAAGAGGTTAATTGCCAATTGAGACCCTTATCAAAACAATTACTATCAATATTTTCTGAAATAAAAGAGTGAGGGAAAGTATTTACTCTTTCACATTTTGTAAGAATTGATTTTTGTTCTCCGTATGAAATAAGCCCTTGGTTTTTTGCATAAGCACGAAAATAATATTCAGTATTGGATTCTAAGTTTGAAGGATTTATTATATATTGTCCAATTCCTTGTGTTGAAGAAGCAATAAAAAAATCTTCTATGGTTGGATAAGGATTTTTTGAATAAACTACTCCTCTTTCAGTGATTAATGTATAACCTTGACCAAGGATTTTTGAAGTTATCCTCGCTGAATTATCTGTAATATTATCAATTTTTAGAGTATCAACAACAGGATATGCCATTAAATCGGCCTCTGACACCAATACATTATCAATACATACACCATATCCAGAATATAATTCCGCTTCAAATGCTATATAATAAGTATTTGATTTATTTGGTAGAGCAATAGAATCCATTGTCCAGCTTGTTGTATTTGAAAAATAGGTTTTAAGCAGTTGCCATTGGCTTAGCTTTGAGGTTTTATAGTAAACTCGTAACGCATCTTGATATCCAGCCCTCTCCTTGGTTGCATAATAGAATTTTAAGTATGGTTGAGAAAGAACAGAAATATCCATTTGAGGAGCTATTAGTTTTCTTGTCTGTGCTGTTGGATAGGTTGAGGATAGGTAGAAAAACTTAGAACCGTCTTGAGCCATTGAAATTCCTCCCGATATGGTTGAGTCTTTTATCTTCCAAACATTAGATAAAAAAGAAGTGGATTCTTCCGACCAACAAGTTAGGGTATTATCAGATTCAAAGCTATCTGAAAATGGAAATGTTTTAAAAGAAATACACGGGGTTGTTACTTGGATAATTTCCCCCAAAAAGTATGCTGATGAGGAATTCTTTACATATGCTCTAACAAAATAGGTAGTCGAAGGCAGAACTCCAGTAATCACTGATGTGAAGTCATTAACAGATTCGGAGTTGATTACTTTCGTATCTGTGAATAATGGATTGCTTGATGTTGAATAAACTATTCCTTTTTCAACTATTGGGTCTGTGGATTGAAAAACCGATACACTAACATAGATTGAATCAGATGTTATTCTTAGTATTTCATTGGTTATTGCTCTTGGTGCATTTGTGGATATTGCTCCAAAATCAAAGCTAATATTTTGAGTATTTGTATTTTCTTTTATTCTTGTAATTGGTCTATTTAGTGAGACACCACTATTTGAAAGGCTACTTGGGTTTGATGTATCAGTAAAGCTTGTGTTATTAGATGTTCCAGGGAAAGGATTACTTCCACGATTATAAATAGTTGAAGGATTAGCTTCTTTTATATCTATTCCCATCCAAGTTGGATCACAGTTTGCACAGTTAGAATCCCATCCAGGAACTCCCTTATCTATATGAGTAATTATCATTCCATGCCCTGGGAGAAATCTATCCCAACCAGTTTTTTGACGGTTTTCAAGAACAAAATATTCAGTTGGACTAAGTGTTAATTTATACGCAGTATTAGCAATATGAAGTGGAGGAAGTGTTTTGTTGCCTATGCCTGTTGTTGTAACGCTTAATTCAATTAAGTCTAGATATCCTTCTGAATTACGTTGAAATGCACTCCATAAAGAAGGAGTTTTTGCTCCATTATTATAACATCCAGATGACATAACATCCCAATCATAAGAAGAGGATGCCTCACCACCACTTTCACCATAATCTGTATCATAAACATCGTCTAAACCAAGAACATGGGAAAATTCATGACAAATTGTTCCTATTACAGGAGGGGTTGGTCCTGAAGCAGTAGTCCCATTAAGCTCGGCAGAACAAGCATAACTATAAATATACACTCCATCTTTTTGTACAGCAGGATATAATACTCCCCTATGAGGCCATATTGAATTTGGTTCACCACTACTTGTTGCACAGCCTGCATAAATCATATACACGCAATCAACATATTGACTTCCATTACTACAATAATTAGCAAAATTGATTGAAGAATCTGCTAAACCAATAGCTTCTGTTAATAAGTTTTTTGCTCCGAAATGACTATTTACCTCATAACTATATGCTTCACAACCAGCACTAGAAATAAATGGGCCGAAAACATCTGCAGTAACAGCAACATTCCCAAAGGTTGAGGCTAAGAAATAATCCTTAACACAGCCTTCATTACCATTAATATTATATCCAACTTGATTAAATAAATCATCAAAATATTGAGCATCATAAGTAAATGCCCTATTTGGATATCCAACTAATAGAACTACTATTCGCAGCTGCCTCTCTGTTGTCTTGGCTTGTACATATGCCTGTTGATATTCTGGGCTTTGTTTAAATTCCCATAATTGCTTTAAATTATTTATCTGGTCTTGTGAGAAAAGCAAGTGCTTATCAATGGATATAAGAAATTCTAACTCTTCTTTATTTCTCTCGTTCTCATTATGAGCAATAATTGTTGAAGGTGAAATACCACCTTTATCGTTTGTGATTGCATAAACAAAATCTCCGTTCTTAGCTTTCAAAAGAGTATATCCATCTATAGTTTTAGCCCAACTAACCTTTTCATCTCCTTTTAAAAAAAGAGATAATTCTTTATTGTCCGATTGCTTAACAATAATTAGTTGATTATATGCAGGAACCGCAATAGCAATAGAACTAATCACAGAAAGGAAAAGAACTATTAGAAATGTATTTATTGTTTTTGTCTTCATATACTATTTTAATATCAGAAAAATCTAATTGGCAAAAGTAAGACATAATGCTTAGTATTCAAAATAAATAAGCCATATAATTCTACTTTCTAAATTTAATTTTGTATGGCAAGGCATTGTCTTGTATTAATAACGAGAAAAAACTATTCATTATTATAATGAAAATCATTGTTATCCAATAAAAACAAGACCTCAAATATATAAAGTATATTTCTTAACATTCAATTTGCAAATAATATTCTTAAAAAACAAGCCCGCCCTTATAAAATACAAATATATATTATTTAATTGTAGCAATAAATCCCTAAAAAAACATTTCAAATCAAAGACTAAATTTTCTAAATCTTAGTATTAATTTCATAAATCTTTGTTTTAGATATCAAATGATGTGCATCATTTTATTTTGGGGAATTCGAAGGGTAAATTTTGAATAAATCTCTAAGGATCTAATCCTAACAATTTTATTATGCAAATATACGAAATATATTACTAATAACCAAGCCTATCACTCTTGTTTTACTAAAGTAAATAGCTCTTCACTAAATCTAAATATTCCTGGCTATAAGTATTATCATTATTTCTTAGAATTATGATTTGATCTTCACAATATGATAATTTCTCTTGAGCGATGTTATTATCTTGTTCTTTAAGATAAAGCACAACTCTTTCGCATTCTTTATTTGGTTTAGAATAAATATTTATTCTTTTTATTACTTCGAATTTAGAATTTTCTGCTTTTTCAATAAATATTTCGGATTCTTTATTTGGCAGAATAATACAGAGAAGGCCTTCTTTTGATAATAGACATTGGGAAGCCTGAATAAGAGTATCGTATGTTAGAGAAGAAGTGTGACGTGCTTTTGTCCTATTTTGGAGTGGACTCTCTAGACTTGAAATAAAAAAAGGAGGATTAGTAATGATTAAATCGAAGTTTTCAATCCTGTCTTTGGAAAATAATAGCAAATCAATTTCCTTAGCAATAAGTCTCGAATTAAATTTTGATTTACTAAAGTTATTCCTAGCCTCTTGAATAGAGTTTAAATCAATATCAATTGCAGTTATTTCGGATAGAGGATATTTTTGAGCCATACATAGGGCAATTATCCCACAACCTGTTCCTATATCTAGAACTTTAGAAGGCGTGATATCGGGTGCCAAAGATGATAAAACAATAGCATCTGTCCCAATTTTCATTGAACTCTTTGAATGGTTTAGAGAAAACTCTTTACATTGAAATTCCATATTTAGAACCAATAAAAAAAGCTGCCTAAAATAAATTAGGCAGCTTAAATTTAAAATCTATATAACTTAGTATGTGTCTTTTGTTCTTCTAGAAGCTGCATACATAATTCTTAATGCCCCTACTTGACGAAGCTCTTGCTTAATGTCACTAACATCACCCATTTTTACATCTTTATCACATTTAATAGTGGTTGTAAGGAATGGAACGTCAACTTCATTTTTAGCTGCTCTTTCTGATTCAATAAATGATCTAATATCACTTACTTCCGCAAATTGATCATTTAATTGAATACGTGGAGCTGACCCGAACTTCTTTATTTCAAGAGGTTGTCCTATATAAATATAGCTATTTAAGGATTTCTTCTCCAGTTTTTGTATTTCTGAACCTTGAGGAACGTTTACCTTAACAAATAAGGTACTTTCTCTCATTGTGGTAATAACCATAAAGAAAAACAAAAGCATAAAAATAATATCCGAAATTGAACCTGTATTTAATGCCGGAGCTGAACTTTCTCCTTTTTGTTTAAATCTTGCCATTATTTATCTCCTCCTATATTTTTAGGTTCTGCTTCAGAAATTGCTGTTGGAATAGCCTTGTCAACTGCATCTCTTTGGTCAGGAAGGCAATCTTTATAACCTCTTCCAAATCTCGTTTTTGCTAACTCGTCTTTCAATTCGTTAATAGCAGAAGTCAATTCGTTTTGAACCTTGAAATACATATCATAAGAAGTGCCTCTGTCGTTTTGAAGAGAAATAACTCCTTTCGAAACTTCATACTTTCCTATTAAAGGTACTTCCATTAAAGTTTTTTCAGGTAGAGTTGGTAGGTTTTGAGGATTAGAAAGAAATTCTTTAGCTCGTTCTTTCAATCCTGTAATCTCTCCTATCTGGCCATCAAAAAGAAGTTGGTCTGCACGGTTTACTTTAACGGTAAATGTGTTCCTTTTATAAATTTCTGGTGGCTCTACACTAGGATCGGATGGCGGTGGTAATCGTCTTTGAATCCCTAAATCCGTATTAATTGATGAAGTTAATAGGAAGAAAGTTAACAAAAGGAACGAAATATCAGCCATTGAACTACTATTCAATCCTGGTACACCTTTTTTGCTTCTTGCCATAATTATTTTATTTTTTTTGCTACCTCTGCATATAGAGCTGCAATTATTACACCAAAGAATAATAAATATACCATATATAGAGAACCTCCAATTAATTTAGAGTTTCCATAATTTGCACCTGTTTTTTCAAACAAGTCTGCTGATACATCTGTTCCTGATGAAAATAGGTATGAACCTATAAAAGCTACAGCTAATGCTCCGACAGCAATAATAATTCCCATTTGTTTTTTTGGATCATCAATAAAGCCTCTGATAATAAATCCTAATGCAAATCCTAATGCAGAAATCACACTAAGAGCAATAAAGATAACCACTGTCCAATAAGACAAATTCCAAAATAGTTGAGCTAATGCTGTTTTTTCAAAAAATACAGCATACATTACTGTAGTTAGTGAAGCAAGAGTTCCCCATATTATTACTATTGTCCAATATAATTTTTTAAAATCTTTTTTCATTTTATACCTCCTGGTTAATAATTTAGTAATTAAAATAGTTTGTTATTCCATATAAAGGAATATTTCTGTTTTTAATACTATTTTCTGTTTTTAACCAAGATGTCCATAAATGAAATAGAAGCATCTTCCATAGTTGTAACTATACTTTCTATTTTTGAAAGTAGATAGTTATAACAAACTTGAAGAATAAGAGCTGAAATCAAACCAAAGATTGTTGTGATAAGAGCTACCTTCATACCTCCTGCAACAACTGTTGGAGAAATATCACCTGCTTTTTCAATATCGTCAAATGCTTGAACCATCCCAACAACTGTTCCTAAGAATCCTAAAGATGGAGCAATTGCGATAAATAATGAAATCCAAACCATATTGCTTTCTAATCTTGCCATTTGAACTCCACCATATGATGTTAATGCTTTTTCTGAATCTTCTAATCCATTATCAACTCGGTCAAGACCTTGAAAGAAAATTGAAGCTAAAGGTCCACGAGTATTACGACAAACATCTTTTGCTCCTTCGTAATTGCCCTTCTTAACATTGTCTTCAATTTGAACTAATAATTTATCAGCATTTGTTGTAGAAAGGTTTAAATAAAGAATACGTTCGATAACTAAAGCCAAACCTAAAATCAAAACAATTAAGATAGGTGTCATCCATGGCACTCCACCCTCAATGTATTTTGCTTTCAATACTTGATGGAATGATTGTGATTCTACAACAGCTGCATCATCATTCTCAGAAATTGCATTTTCTGTTACTGCAGTCTCTGTTGCAGATACAGTTGTTGTTTCTGCTGGTTTAGCTGCTTCGTTTTGTGCTAAAACAGCATTTGATAAACCTAAAGTCAATATGATAACTATTGACAAATAAGCACATACTTTTTTCATAGCTTTTAAATTGTGTTATTAATTTATTATAAAAATTCTCGTTTGAATTGTGCAAAAGTATTAAAGATATTTTATTTTACCAATTAATTCTATATTTTTTTTACTATCTCTTTGGTATTTTTTGAAACAAGAACCTTGTCTATACGTGCAATATCCATATCAACTATCTCAAAACAAAACATTTCCCAGTATATTTTATCTCCTTCTTTAGGTATTTTTCCTGTCAAATCTAAAATCAAACCGCTTAAAGTATTATAAGATAATTCTTGATACTTATCTTCTATTTCAAAATAGCTTAGAAAGTCAAAAAAAGGATATTGTCCGTCAACTAACCAAGAGTTTTCTTCACGCTTGATTAATTTATATTCATTATCTATCTCACCTATTTGATCGGCAGAACCAACTAATGATTCTAAAATATCATTCATTGTTACCATTCCAATAATAAGTCCAAACTCATCAATTATTAGAGCATAACTAATCTTGTTTTGTTTAAAGGCCTCTAAAGCATGGTACACACTCGAGCTTTCTGGAAGAAACTGAGGGTCTCCAACTATATCTCTAATTGTTCCTACCCTTTTATTAAACATATCCTTAAGGTAAACTACCCCAACAATATTGTCTAATGACTTGTCCGCAACAGGATATATATAATGTATACTTTTTTCTATCTTCTTAATAATTTCTTCATATCCATCATCAATATCTATCCATTCAAAATCTTTTCTATGAGTCATTAAAGAAGAGATATCTCTATCTCCTAAGCTAAAAACTCTTTCCACAATACCTTGCTCTACTTCTTGAATCTCTCCATCCTCCATACTTTCATTAATAATCTGCTTAATCTCATCTTCAGTTATTACAGAGTTTTCATTTTTTTTAATTCTAAAGACTTTAATTAATACATTGGTACTCCACGATAAAAGTAAAACAAAAGGATAAGTTAGTTTTGTTAAAAAATTCATAGGAGTAATAATAAAACTTGCAACCTTTTCAGGATTATTTAAACCAATTTTCTTTGGCAGTAATTCTCCTATCACAAGGGTTACATACGTTACAAGAACAACCACAATGGTATTGGAAACAAATATTGAAGAAACACCTAATCCTAAACTAGATAAAAATTTATCTAAAGGTGTTGAAAGAATTTTTCCTGAATACAAACCGATCACAAGACTAATTGCTGTTATTGCAATTTGGACAGTTGAAAGGAAATACTCTGGGTTTTCAGATGTTTTAAGGATTTTCTTCGCATTCTTATCTCCTTTCCTATTTAGGGATTCCAATTTAGACTTACGAGAAGAAACAACTGCTATCTCACTCATTGAGAATATGCCGTTGATAATAATTAGAACTAAAACAATAATTATTTCCACTTCTATTCTTGAATAATATTATCTATAAAGTTTTCTGTTTCAACTTTAGGTTGACTTTCCACTTCGTTTGCAGAATTGATATCTTTATTCTTCTTAGGAGAAAAAACAATTGACACAATTAATATTAAGACCCCAAATGTTATTGAAATATCAGCAATGTTAAATATCGCATTAAAGAAATGAAAAGGCTGACTTCCAAAAAAAGGCAACCAAGAAGGGAATGTTGAGTCAATTATTGGTAAATAGAACATATCAACCACTCGGCCATGAAGGAAAGTCCCATATCCACCTTGAAAAACTGTTGCACTATGGAAGAAACTACTATCTGAAAAAATCAAACCATAAAAAAGAGAGTCAATTATATTTCCAACGGCACCTGCAAAAATCAAAGCCATACTATAAATAGTAAGCTTAGATTCTTTTCTATCAATAAGCTTTTTGAAATAAACAAAGATAAGGATAGAAGCAATTATTCTGAATATTGAAAGAAATAACTTTCCCCAATCACCTCCAAAGGACATGCCAAAAGCCATGCCTTCATTTTCAATAAAATGAATCTTACACCAATCACCAATTAAAGATATTTCCTCTCCAAGAGTTAAATTTAACTTAATCCAAATCTTTAATATTTGATCTATGATAAGAATGGCGAAGATAAGAATCAGAGGTTTTCTCATTTATTTCTTTTCTGCTTAGATTCTTGATTTTTGGCATCAACAGTTAAGGTTGCATGAGGGACCAAGCGTAACCTCTCCTTAGGAATTAATTCCCCTGTAATGCGGCATATACCATAAGTTTTGCTATCAATTCGAACTAATGCAGCCTCTAAATCTTGAATAAATTTTTGTTGTCTTGAAGCCATATTAGCATTTTCTTCTTTAGATTGAACGCTACCTCCCTCTTCTAAAACCTTAAAAGTTGGAGACGTATCACCCAAATCATTTGCATTGTTTGAAAAAGCCTCTAACAGCATGTCAAGGTTTTTTCTTGCTTGAGTCAACTTTTCTTCAATGATCACCTTAAATTCATTTAATTCTTCATCAGAATATCTCCTTAATACTGTATTGTCATCGCTCATAACAAATATTTTTTTTAATTTAAACTAGTAATAATAACTAATTAATCGTGCAAAGATATATATTTATTTTTAAAATAACCATATCCATTAACTTTTAAACAATATATATTTTAAGCTTACTAATTATGAAAGATAGAATTAAAGAGATAGAAATCGTCTAATTAACAATTAATAAAACTAAGATAATTATTAGAATTGCTAGTATCTAATTTATTATTTGTACTTTTGTCAACTAATTTTTCTATTAAAGTGATGTTTTGTAATAAGTTTAAGTA
>Ga0172377_10002168_pt1 | contig 20115 bp, 17 predicted proteins | sample Pumphouse3metaG_FD_119749 | JGI IMG/M metagenome (GOLD analysis project Ga0172377, IMG submission 119749) | Leachate microbial communities from a municipal landfill in Southern Ontario, Canada - Pumphouse #3 metaG | ecosystem: Engineered > Solid waste > Landfill > Unclassified | place: Canada...
AAAGAAAAACGAAAACTCTAACTTTTTAGATGTCTTAAAAAAAGAAATCTTAAATGCCACATTAACTGACATTAAACAGCATAAAAAAGATAGAATCATCTTTTTTGAGTTTTTAAAGAGTGATCCTTTTTTAGGTTTAGTTAAAAAGACTCTTATTTTTGAAGTTATGGGAAGAAATTCTAATTTAATTTTAGTTGATGATAAGCATGTTATCATAGACGCCATCAAAAAAAAGTTTAACGAAGATAAAAGATCTATTCTGCCAAACATTAAATATGAACTATATCCAACATTAAAAGAAACTTTTACTTTTGATTGTCTTAAAAAAGTTAATTCGCCAAAAGAGTTGTTTTATAATTATATCGGTTTCTCAACCGAATTCGCAGAATTTATCTATAACAACAAACTAAACCCCGAAGACTTAAAATTAGAACCTACCTTATATATTGATAAGAAGATTTCTTTTCACGCTTATGATTTAAATTTGAAAGGTGAAAAAATATCTTTCCTTGATACATCTTCTCTTTTAAAACACTACTACGAACTAACAACGAAAAGTGATGACTTTTTAATTAAACTCCTTCATAAAGAAGAAAAAAGACTCTCCCAAAAACTCAGCAATTTAAATACCGAACTCTTAAAAAACCAAGACTTTGAACAATATAAAAAAATTGCTGATAGAATCTATATGAGCGGTTTAGATTTAAAAAAACATTATAGCGAGTTTGATTCTTTTAAACTTAACGATAAGTTATCATTAAATGAAAATGCTCAAAAACTTTATAATGATTATAAAAGATTAAAAAACTCATTAGACTTTTTAAATAGAGAGATTGATGAGACAAAAGAAAAATTAACTTATTTTAGCGATTTAATTTTAAACTACAACACCTTTAATAATGATGATTTAGAAGACTTAAAGATTGAACTTAAAGAGTTAGGCTTAATTAAAGAAAGAAAACAAAAAGAAAAGCCTAGAAAGAAATACTTAACTTATATGTTGGATAATGCAACATGTATCGTTGGCAAAACAGCCAAACAAAACGAAGAGATTTTTAGCACTTTAGCTAAAGGTGAAGATTTATGGTTTCATGTTAAAGATTATCCTGGCGCTCATGTTATTTTAAAAGGCGAGAAAACTGAAGAAAATATTAATTTCGCCCTTAAACAAGCCTTAATCAATAGTCCTTTAAACAAGATTAGAAAAGGGTTTGTTGATTATACAAAAGTTAAGTTTGTTAAAAAAATCACTAAACGAGTTGGATTTTATGTCACTCATAAAAATAGCAAAACAGTTTTTGTTTCTTTATAAGCAAAAGTGAGCACTATATTTGTAAAGAGATATTTAAAATTATATAATAAAGGTGAAGAAATAAAGGAGGAAATAATGATGAAATACACATTACCAAAATTAGGTTATGCATACGATGCATTAGAGCCAGCAATTGATGCAAGAACTATGGAAATTCACCATACAAAACATCATAATGGTTACGTAAACAATTTAAATGCAGCATTAGAAAAACATCCAGAGTTTAATTTACCACTCAATGAGATGTTACTTGACTTAAACAAAGTTCCAGAAGATATTAGAACAGCTGTTAGAAATAATGGTGGTGGACATTATAACCACACAATGTTTTGGGAGATATTAACGCCAGGTGGAGCAAACAAACCAAGCGGCAAACTTTTAGAAGCCATTAATAAAGCTTTTGGGTCATACGAAAACTTTAAAAAGCTATTCGCAAGTGCAGCAGCAACACGCTTTGGTTCAGGTTGGGCATGGTTATTAAAGACCGATAAAGGATTAGTAATCACTTCTACTCCTAACCAAGACACACCACTTAGCGAAGGAAAGCCAATCCTAGCATTAGATGTTTGGGAACACGCTTACTACTTAAAGTACCAAAATAGACGTCCTGAATATATTGATGCATTCTTCAGTGTTATCAACTGGGACAAAGTTAATGAATTATATAAATAATATTTATTAACAACAATAAAGCCGCTTTGAAGATAAAGCGGTTTTTTTGTATAATAAGTTAAAGGAGCAAAAAGGATGATTATCGGTTTAGATGTCGGTGGTACACACATTGATGCAGTCATAATTAAAGATAAAAAACTTATTAAAGTTGTTAAAGAGCCTTATAAAAAGGAAAATCTTGAACAAGAAATCTTTAAAACTTTAAATCTTTTATTGTCTAATATCAATCTTTCTTTAATTAAACAAATAAACTTAAGTACAACAATCTCTACTAACTCCATTATTGAAAATAAAACCGATAGAGTTGGGATGATTATTCAAAATGGTCCAGGTTTACCAAATGAAGTTTTAAAAATTACTAATGACTTCTTCTTTATTAGTGGCTACACTGACCACCGAGGGATAGTTGTTAGAGAATATAATAAAAATGAAATCAATGAAGCAATCAATTATTTTAAAGCTAACAAGATAAACGCTGTTGGAGTTGCGACAAAATTTTCAACTAGAAATCCTAAAACAGAAACAGACATTAAAGATATATTGAATAACAACTTTAATTCTATTAGTCTATCACATACATTATCAGGAAGATTAAACTTTAAAAGACGCATTAATACAACTTATTTAAATGCATCTATCTATAGCATTTATGAAAGATTCGTTAATGCAGTTTTAACTGTTTTAGATGAAAAGAAAATAACTGCACCTGTTTATGTATTAAAGGCTGATGGTGGAATTATCTCATTAAAAGAATCTCTTAATAAACCGGTTGAAACAATCTTATCTGGCCCTGCAGCAAGCTTAATGGGCTTTATGGGGCAATTAGATATTAATGGGGATGGAATACTTCTTGATATTGGTGGTACTACTACTGATATCTTTATTGTTGCAGGTGGAATGCCACTATTTGAACCTTTAGGAATAAAAATTGCGAATTATAACACTTTAATTAGATCCGTTTATAGTTTTTCTGTTGGTCTTGGTGGCGATAGTTCAATAAATATCGCTAATGGTAAACTTATAATTGGTCCAAAAAGAGAAGGCGCACCATATTCATTAGGCGGACCAAAACCAACATTAACTGACGCTTTTGTTTATTTAGGAAAGTTAGATTTAGGTTCTAAAGAAAAAGCGAAAGAGGCTATTTCTTCTTTAGCTAAACCTTTATCTCTTTCATTAGAAGAAACTGCAAAAAAAATAATTTCTTTGTTTGTAAAACTATTAAAAGAAAATGTTGATTGCGTTATAAATGAAGTTAATAATAAACCAATTTATACAATTAAAGAACTTTTATATCAAGAAAAGATAACTCCTACATTCATTAATGTGATGGGTGGTCCAGCTAAACTATTAACACCTTATATCAAAGAGTATTTTAACTTAAATTGCACCTACTTAAAAAACTATCAAGTTGCTAATGCAATTGGTGCTGCTTTAAGTAAAATTACAGGCGAAATTAACCTTCATATCGATACGCATAAAGGTGACTTAATTATTCCTGAATTAAGTTTAATTGAAAAAATAAATAGAGAAACCAATTTAGTTGATGCAAAGAAAATAGCCCTAAAATATTTAAGTAATTTAATGAAGGAAAAAGGCTATGAAAACGAAGATGATTTAGAGATAGTTTTTGCAAGTTCTTTCAATATGATTAGCGGCTTTTACACTAAAGGTAAAAACATCCGTGTTACTGCTCAAGTTAGACCTGGTTTAATTTATAAAATGGCAGGTGATAATGATGAATAAAAAAAGAAAACTTGGCTTAATTTTCTTCCCCGCATTTGATTGGGCAATTAGCCCTACTCACCCTGAGCGGGAAGAGCGACTTTTATACACGCAAGACCAACTATTTGAAGAAGGTTTAGAAGACATTGAAAACATAAAATTTTATAATCCTATTGTCGCAACAGAAAAAGATATTAAACGTGCACATTTCGTTATTCCATCAGTTAAAAAAGTTCTTACAAACTCTCACCTTATCTCAGCAGGAGCGGCGATAAAATCTTTAGACTTAGTTATGGAAAAGGCTGTAGATAAGGCGTTTTCGCTTACTAGACCGCCCGGACATCACGCTCAGACTGTCGTATATGGAGATAGAGGTTTTTGTATCATAAATAACGAGGCTGTAATGATTGAATATATCCGCCAAAAGTATGGTAATTTAAAGGTTGCGATTATTGATACTGACTGTCATCATGGTGATGGTACACAAGACATTTATTGGAATGATAAAAATACTCTTTTTATATCATTTCACCAAGATGGCAGAACACTATATCCCGGCACTGGTTTTATCAATGAATTAGGTAGTCCAAATGCCTTTGGATATAATATAAATATACCGCTTCCGCCTAACACATGTGATGAAGGCTATGACTATATTTTAGACAATTTAGTTCTGCCTATTTTAGCTGATTTTAAACCTGATATAGTAATTAATTCTGCTGGTCAAGATAACCACTATAGCGATCCACTAACAAATATGAATTTATCTGCCAAAGGTTATGCTAGATTAAATGAAAAACTAAATCCTGATGTAGCTGTTTTAGAGGGTGGTTATTCAATTGAAGGAGCACTACCATATATTAACTTAGGTATTATATTCGCAATGGCTGGACTTGATTATTCTAATGTTGTTGAACCAGATTTTAATATTAGTAAAATCACTCAACCTAAAGACATTACAAACTACATAAAAGAAATGAGCGACTACATATTAGACATTTGGAAAAACAAAGAGGAAATTAAGAAAAAGACATATGAAAAAAAAGATGTTTATACCTTTGATAGAAACATCTATTATGATACCTCTAACATTAGCGAACAACAAACACGAAAGTTCTACCGCTGCGATAACTGCCAAGGTATTGATACAATCGAATCTAAAAACAATTTAAGAGATTATATTTACGCTATTACTATTCCAATAGATAGTTGCGAGGAATGTTTAGCTAAAGGTAAAGAATTTTATGAAAATGCTCCACCAAACAAATATACTCAAGTGTTTTTACGAAATAAAAAAGAAGACATCTATATAGACAAATAAAAAAAGCCGAAGTCATCGGCTTTTCTTTATATATATTTTTAGAAATATGTTTCTATAACCGCATAGTCTCCATCTCGTCTTCTATAGCACACATTTACTGCCATTGTTTTTTCGTTTAAAAACACATAAAAGTCGTGATCAACCATTTCCATTTCAAGTAGCGCTTCATCGACACTCATTGGTATTAAATGATATTGTTTAGTTTTAACTAGTTTCTTAGAAGCTTGTTGCTTGAGTTGTTCTTCATCTTCAACATAATCTTGTTGAGCATAAATATCTTTGATACCTTGTTTGTGGAAATGACTCTTTAACTTCTTGTTGTGTTTGCGAATTTGGGCAACTAATTTATCGCTAGTCATATCAATCGCTCTTAACATATCAGGGTCATTTGCTTCACTGCGAAAAGTAATTCCTTTTGAAGGCATAGTCACTTCTACTTTTTTAGTGTTAGGATATTCTTTTAACACTACTGTAACGCTTAAGATTAATTCTGGATTAAAAATATTAATCGGTTTTGCTAATCTTTTTCTTACATAATCCTCTACTGCTTTTGTTGGTACATAACCATTTTTTCCTACAATTTCAATACGCATTTTTCTTCCTCCCATTATTTTTATATATCTAAAGATGATTTTGTTAGAATGTAAATATTTTTACCTACATCATCTAATATTTCTAATAGTTTAAAGTCTATTTTATCCAACCAAAATATATAATCATCTTTTTTGCTTATTTTTAATACTTCATTAAACCAATTAGAAACTTCATCATTAAAAGCCTGCCAATTTAAACTATTATCTTCCATAAATAAACTATATAAATAGAATAGTCCATTTTCTTTTGGGATAACTTGTTTAAAAGGAAATACTTGGTACCTTCTTTTACAACTTTCACACCTAAATACTGGCTTAAAACTGAATAAAGTTTTGATTGTTCTTTTAATTAAAATTGTCTTACCACAAATATAACAACGCATATTTTTCACCGTTATATTTATACAATTTTAATTTCTTTTTACTCTAATAATATTAAGGCACAGTAAAATAATACCGTGCCTAAGTTAATTATTCTTCTTTATACTTTTGAATGATTCCTGGGATTAAATGATCAGGCACTTCTTCGTATCTTAAGAATTCTCTTTGGAATGTTCCTGAACCTTGTGTCATCGCTTTTAAGTCAATTGTGTAAGTTAGTACTTCGCTTTCTGGAACTTCAACTTCAACAGTTTGCATACCATCTTCACTTTGAACCATTCCTAGAACTCTACCGCGACGTTTGTTCATATCACCCATTACATCTCCAACATATTGATCTTTAACGAATATTTCCATTTTTAAAATTGGTTCTAAAATTGTTGGTTGAGCTGTCTTAACTGCTTCTCTAAACGCTAAATTTGCAGCCATCTTAAATGAAATCTCGTTCGAGTCAACTGAGTGATAAGAACCATCGTAAAGAGTTGCTTTAACGCCAATTACTGGGAACCCTGCCAATGGCCCTTTTTGGAAAGTTTCAATTAAACCTTTTTCAACTGCTGGGAAGTAGTTCTTAGGTACTGCACCACCAAATATTTCTTCAGCAAAAACAAAGTCTTCTTCAGTTGGTTCAAAGCGGATAAATACGTGACCGAATTGGCCTGCTCCACCACTTTGTTTCTTATGTTTACCTTCAGCTTCAACTTTTTTCTTAATTGTCTCACGATAAACAACTTTAGTTTCTTCTTGAACAATATCAACTTTATATAATGATTTCATTCTATCAATAATATAGTTGATGTGTGTCATTCCTAATCCACCTAATAATAATTGGTTTGTTTCAACATTTCTTACTGTTTCAAAAGAAGGGTCTTCTATACTTAATCTAGTTAACGCTGTGGAAATGCGATCCTCGTCTCTTCTTTCTTTTGGTGAAATAGCAACATAAATAGTTGGTTTTAATATTTCAACTGGTGGATATAGTATTGGTGATCTAAGATCACTTAATGTATAACCTGTTTGAATTCCTTCTAGTTTAGATACTGCACAAATATCTCCAGCATGGACTTCGTCTAATGGTTCTTGTTTTTTACCGATTAATGTAAATAATGCTCCAACTTTTTCTTTATCATTAGTATTAGAAATATGAATTTCTTGTCCTATTTTTAGTGTTCCGCTAAGAACTTTGATATAGTTAATCGCTCCAACGAATGGGTCAACAACTGTTTTGAATACATAAGCGCTAAATGGAGAATCTGCACTTGCTTTTCTTTCTTCTTCAGCATTTGTCTTAGGGTTTTTACCTTTAACTGCTGGTAATTCATTTGGAGTTGGGAAAAACTTAACTATCATATCAAGCAAAGTTCCAACACCGATATTCTTTTCAGCACTGCCGGCAATTACTGGAACTAAGTCGCCATCTTTAACTCTCTTAGATAATGCTTTGTCGATTTCTTCTTGTGTAAGTTCTTCACCGCCAAAATATTTTTCTAATAGTTCTTCGCTACTTTCAGCAACTGCTTCTAAAATAGTTTCTCTCTTCTCAGCAACATCTCCCTCTAAATCGCTAGGAATTGCTACTTCTTTCATTTCTTTTCCCGCTTGTTCACGAGCTACCATTGAAACACAATCTACATATCCTTTAAAGTTTTCTTCTTTTCCAATTGGCACAACAAAAGATACTGCATTACTACCTAAAACATCGTTAATTCCTTTTAATGTTTTTTCATAATCAGCATTTTCCTTATCAAGTTTTGTAGCTAAAATGATTGTAGGTATTTTCATTTTTCGTAACAATTTATAATGGTTTTCTGTTCCTATTTCAACACCACGGTTAGCATCTACAACTAAAACCGCTCCTTTAACAACACTTAACGATTGTTTAAGTTCATTGTCAAACTCATCTGTGCCTGGAACATCTAAAAAGTTAATCTTACTATTTTTCCAAATAACTGGTATTAAACTTGTTGATAAACTTCCTTGTTTTTGTTTTTCTTCATCCATATGGTCAGATACACTGTTTTTTGCATCCACAGAGCCTTTTTGTGATAGTGCACCTGAAACGTGTAAAAGTGACTCTGCTAATGTTGTTTTACCAGAACCTAAGTGCCCTAGTATTGCAACATTTCTAATTTCATTGGTCTTATAAACCTTCATTTATTTCTTTCCTCCTAAAAAGTTATTTATTTCTTTAATAAATTATAACATATTTCTCGGCTCTTCGCACCTTTTTTTAATATTATTATGATATAATATTTTAGCAGGTGAGTAGCAGTGAGAAAACTGATGATTAAAATTATTCGTTCTTATCAAAAAAGAATTAGCCCAAATAAACCTCCTAGATGTAGACACCGACCTACATGTTCTAATTATGCCTTGGAGGCGTATGAAAGATTTAATTTCTTTAAAGCTACTTGGCTAACAATAAGAAGAATACTCCGTTGCAATCCTTTTGTAAAAGGGAAATATGACCCCGTCCCTAATAAAAAGAAACGCATTCCAAAACTGAAACATCCTTTAACTAAAGAAGATTATAAAAATAGAAAGCTTGAACGTATTTAGAAATATCAGTTCAAGCTTTTTTCTTATACTTTAATATGCTCTTGCAAACAAAATTGTTTTAGTTGCTTTTTTGCCTGATACTAAACACTTCTCCGTTAGTAATGGTTCATTTAAAATTACTCTTGCTGTGGCTTGATGATCTTCTTTTACTTTTAACTCTTCTTCTTCGCCAGCAATACTCATTTTAATATATCCACCTTTAGCTATTACTTTTCCAAACTCACTATAATCATTAATTGTATGAGTATGTTTCTTAACATGTTCTAATGCTCTTTTATACATCTTTTCGTGTATCTCCGGGATTAATTTTTTAATTGTTGGGACGACATCATCTAAATTGCACTGAATCTTTTCGCGATTATATCTAAGCGCTAAAGTTACTTTATTTTCTTTTAAATCTCTTGGTCCAACTTCAACTCTAATCGGAACACCTTTCATTTCGTATTCACTAAATTTCCAACCAGGTGTTTTATCAGAATCATCTAAACGAACTCTTATATTTTCTTTTTCCAACAACTCTTTAATTTTATTACTTGCAGCTATTACTTCTTCACGCTGTGATTGAATTGGTACAATCACTGTTTGAATAGGTGCTAAGTATGGTGGTAAAACTAAACCATCATCATCACCATGAACCATAATTACAGCCCCAATTAATCTTGTTGTAACTCCCCAACTAGTTTGATAAGCATGTTTAAGTTGATTATCTCTATCTTGGAAAGTAATCTCAAACGGAACTGAGAAGTTTTGTCCGAAGTAATGTGTAGTACCACTTTGGAGTGCCTTACCATCATGCATTAATGCTTCAATTGTATATGTTTCGTCTGCTCCGGCAAATTTTTCTAACTCTGTTTTTCTTCCAGTAATAAATGGAATAGCAAGCAAGTTTTTGCCCATGTCATTATATACTCCAAGCATGTCTAGCGCTTCTTTTCTTGCTTCCTCTTCAGTAGCATGAACAGTATGACCTTCTTGCCATAAGAATTCCTTACCTCTTAAAAACGGACGAGTTGTTTTTTCCCATCTAACAACATTACACCACTGGTTGTATTTTTTAGGTAAATCACGATACGAAGAAACAATTTTTCTATAGTGTTCGCAAAAGAGAACTTCACTAGTCGGTCTAACAATTAATTTCTCATCACTCTTGCTAGTTGCGTCTGTTGTTAAATAAACCGATTCAGGCGCAAAACCTTCAACATGATCTTTTTCTTTTTGGAATAAATTCTCCGCAATTACTAAGGGCATATAAACATTCTCGTGCCCTGTTTTTTTGAATTCTTTATCTAAGTAACTTTTGATGTTTTCCCAGATTGCAAATCCATAAGGCCTATATATGATAAACCCCGCAACTGCGCTATAATCCATCAACTCAGCCTTTAGGCAAACATCAGTATACCATAACGCAAAGTCTTCGTCTCTTAATGTAATATCTTTAACAAATTTTTTACTCATTTTTATCACCTATATATATCGTATAATTGTTTTCAAATTCAACTAAATCTTGTTTATAAATTGAGCCGAGTGCTCTTTTAAATGCTCTCTTTGACATGGAAAATAACTTCTTAATTTCTTCTGGCGACGAATCACTCGTTAACTTCATTTTTCCGTGTTCTTTTAAATAGTCTAAAATGCTTTTTGCATCAACATCAATCATCAGTTCCTTTTGCAAAATAAATGTGCCGTGTAATACTTCATCATGCACCCTACTAATAACTACTTTTACCTTCTCGCCAAGTCGGTAATCCTTTCTTTTTTGTGTGTGATGAACAAAGATTAAATGAAAGTCTTTTGTTAGTATATTTAAACCATTAGGATTAATCTCAATTACATACCCAGTAAACTCTTCTTTTTCTTTTACTGTATTCGTTGGCGCTGTAACTATATCTCCTTTTTTCACTAACTTCCCGACAAGTCTTTGTTTAACTTTTAAAGTTACATATAATATATCATCTTCTCTAGGCCAAAGTTTTTTGTTATTGGGCAGTTCATCAAAACTAATCAATAAATCTTTCTTAATCCCAATATCTACAAATACTCCTAAAGTATAATTAACTCCAACAACTTTTAAAAACGCACTTTTATCTCTTTCAATAATTGGCTTATACAATGTAGCTGCTAATCTATTTTTAAAATCATAATACAAAAAAGCCTCTACATATTCACCAATCTTTAATTCTTGATAATTTGTCTCGTTATAGTGTAAGAAGACTTCTTCTTTACCATTTGTTAGCATATAACCTAAATCCGTCTTCCTTGCCACTTTTAAATTGTTAATTTTTCCAATTTCCATAAAATCATTTTTCTTTCTTTTTATAAATGTGCCACTAGTATTATATACTAAAAGGACCATTATACACAAACAAAAACTCTACTAAATTATATATTTTATTAAAACAATAATTAAACTTCTTCTTGCTTTTCTAGTTCTAAGTTAATTACTTCTCTTTTCTTTTGAGATGCATCAATAAATAGCCCAGATAAAAGAACAATTATTCCTAACGAAACATAAAAGACGTTATAGTTATATTTTTCTATTAGGAAACCTCCACTTAATATTAAAACCATTCTAAATGTGTTTTCTAATGAGGTAAAAATAATCATCCCTAAAGTAATATTTTCTTTTCTAACATAGGTGCTTAAGTGTCTTACTACAATATAAAGCATAGCCGCCATTATAAACCCTCTTAAAAAAGAGCCTATAACTAATAACCAAAAGGGAGCATTTAACCCATATATTAAAAACCTTACCGCACTTAAAAAACTAATAAGAGCTAATATATGCGTAGCCTTCATCTTCTCTCCATACTTAGAAAGGATTAGCAAAAACACTACCTCTAATGAATACACACCTAAGCTAATCATCCCAAATTGTGATTCATCAATTCCTCTAGACTTAAAATAAACTCCCAAAAATGAATCACCGCTAAATAAGGCGGCAACAGCAATTATATAAAAAACTAAAAAGTATACATAATTTTTATTTGCCAAGAGTTGTTTAAGATTGGTTTTGTTTTCTTCTTCTATGTGTGATGTTTTTAAAGGTTTAATCATTAATAGCAACACTACAACAATCATATATAACCCGAAAATTGTGAAAAATGAGGCAACATATTTACCTGTCAGTTTAATTAACGCTCCACAAACAACTACACCTATCGCATAACCAAGCGAACCAAATAGTCTGATTTTAGAATAACTTTCACCGCTTTCAATTGTATAAACTGTTGTGAAACTTTCAAATAATGTATAAAACGGAAAGTTTACTGCCCCTATTATTATCGTTATGATTATTATTGTAATAAGGTTAGTAAAGGCTAATAAACTAACTATCGCAATCGCTTCAACAATTGTAAATATAATCACGAGTTTTTTATTATAATTAACATTCTTCGCAAACAAACTCCAAATTGGATTACTAAAGAGAGAGATTAGAGGAAGAATCATTAAAACGATTCCTATCTCTGATTCCGTTTTACCTATTGATGATAAAAATAAAGCGTAAAAGGGATAAAAAAACGCATCTCCAATATATCTAATTAAATTGGCAATTTGATATTTAGCTGTTTCTTTTTTCATTTTTCACCAATCACCTTTGTATAAAAGGTTCTTCTTCTTGGTCCATCAAACTCACAAAAAAAGACACCTTGCCATGTTCCTAATTTTAAATCTCCATTTTCAATTATGATTGTACATGAAGAACCGATTATTGATGCCTTCATGTGTGCGTGCGAATTACCTTCTAAATGTAAGTAGTGGGGGTTTTCTGGCACTAACTTCTTTAATGTTGACAAAATATCTGTAACAACATCGGGATCATAACTTTCGTTTATTGTTACACCAGCAGTTGTATGTGGAACAAAAACAGTAACTATACCACTACTTACATTACTTTCTTTAACCGTATCTCTAACAATACTTGTAATATTAATCATTTCGTCTTCTTTATGAGTTTTAATTATATGTTCCATATTTTACCTTTCCTAATAAAAACCTTTCCAAATAGAAAGGCCCTTACTTTTATATCTCATTTAATTTTTGATTTACTTCAGCATATCTTTCTAACAAGAGTTTTTCTATGAGTTCAACCATCTTGGTCATTCGCTTTTCTAATTTAAACTGATCTAATGCTAAAAAATATTCATCTCTATCCTTTTCTCCAACGGATATTGGTAAATAACCATCAGACATTAAATAGTAATTTAACATCAATCTACTAACTCTACCATTACCATCAATAAACGGATGTATTTTCGAAATTGTTAAAGCGACATACGCACTTTTTTCGATTGTTGTTCCTTTAAAGGTAAATTCAAGTTCATCAATTAACTTTTTCATTCTATCATAAACTTTAACATAATCAGGTGGTTGGTGTTGTCCTTTTAAGCCTACATTTACTTGTCTATACAAGCCACCCGGCATAATATCATCTAATAGTAATTGATGAGTATCTTTAATAAACTCTTCGTTCATTATTACTTTGTTTTCTACTGCTTCTACAACAAAACGATAAGCTTTGCGGTGATTTAATAACTCTTTTTGTTCTCTTTCTGAAACATTACTTTTATTAGATACCTCTTTTAAACTATACGCTTCATCTAAAGTAATAACATTTTTTCCTTCGATTTTAACAGCTTCATGAGCATACTTAATTTCAAACTCTTCTTCTAGCTTCTTTAATACTTTTTCATCAACATCTTTAATTGAGTTTAAATAGTTTTTCTTTTCTAATTCCAATAAATCTTTGTGCAAGTCAACCACTCCCCCATTTTAATTACTATCGTTAATATTATAACAATAAAACCCCCTTTTCACAACGGAAAAAACTTTTTTAAAATACTATTACTTTTTTAATCCACAATATACCAAAAGAAAAAAAGAGATTAACCGAAATTAATCTCCTTTCAATCGTCTTATTTAACTATTATGTTATATTACATGCTTTCAATAACATAAGGGATTGTCTCAGTGCCACCTTCTTCTTTACCATTCCAATAATCAGCAAATGTGGTTGGTAATTTTAAAGTGCTTGTTGTTTTTAAATGTAATATAAAATTAGTAATTCCTGTTTTCCCAAACGCATAATTACCACATGTCTTTAATTTTCCAATATTAAACTCTAACACACCAACATAATTAGTTCTATTATAAAAAGCTTTTTCACCAATTGTTGTACAAGTAGGAGAATTAATGCTTGCAAATATAACTTCAAATTCAGCAGCAAGAGGAGTTTCATTATCAATACTAAAGGCTTCTTTCCCAATCTCAGTAACAACAGATAAATCAAGACTTGTAAGTGCATTACAGTTTTTAAACGCCTCATCTTTTATTTTTCTAACTCTAGATAAATCTATTTCATTTAAAAGTACACAATTAGCAAAATCTCTTGTTTCAATTGAAAAACTAGTTGAAGTTGTTTCAGTGTTTAATGATACCTTAGTAAGTTTTACTGCATTTTCAAAAGCACTAGCAGAAACAAGTGTGAGTTTTCTAATATTAACCTCTTCTAAACTGCTACAGTTTTTGAATGCTCCTTCACCTATGCTTGTAACATCGTTATCAAATTTTAAAAGACTTGTACAATCAGCAAACGCCTCTTGACCTATCGTTTTAATTTTTGGTAAACTTATTCTCTTAAGTTTAGTACAACCCTTAAATGCTTCTTTTCCTATTTTCTCTATATTAAGATGTTCTAATGATTCAATGGCTGTGTTTGTAAATGCACCTTCATCAATCTCAGTTAATGAATCTGGTAAAGTTACTGTCTTTAACTTGGTACAATTATTAAACATATATGCTGCAAGTTTTCTCATACCTTTTGGAAGTATTATAAAGTTTCTTTATAAGTATTGTCAATAAACAAAACGAATTTTTTGTTCACTTTTAGTGGAAAAATAATTATTATTTTTGTGCTTTCAATTTATAAAACTTAGATTGCAGACAAAAAAAGGGGCATACAAGCCCCTTTTAATTGAATTTTTTCTTATAACTTAACTACGTTAGAAGCTTGTGAGCCTCTATCAGTTTCGTTGATTTCAAATTCAACTTCGTCGCCTTCGTTTAAATTTTTAAACCCTTCGGCTTGGATTGATGTATAGTGTACGAAAATGTCTTGTCCGTCTTCACTTGTAATAAAACCAAAACCTTTTCTTTCATCAAACCATTTTACTACGCCTGTCATACAAATTTTGCTCCTTTTTTATTTTTGATGTTCAAAACATCCATCTAACATTATATCACTACTAGTGCCATTTTACAAGATAAATAGGAAATTTTTATTTTTTTTATTTCTTTTGTTTAAGCAAACAACCTTTATTTGTTGTTATCTCGCTTGATTTAATTTGCAAAGTTCTAAAAGTATGTTAATATATTTTTGATACGCCCTCATAGTTTAATGGCAAAACGCAAGCATGGTAAGCTTGAATTACAAGTTCGATTCTCGTTGGGGGCACCATTTAAAAACATCTCCCGAGATGTTTTTTTTATGCCCAAAGAAACTCTCCCACAAAAGGCAAATCCGGTAAATATCCTGTTCCGGTAATTGCTGCAAGTTCATCCATAATCATATGAATATACTCTAACGGAACTGCTAGCATATAAGTTGACTCAAGGAAACCTACACCAGCACCACCAGCAAAAATCACACAAACTATTTCAAAGTTTTGGTCAACTACCATACTGCCACTTGAGCCACCGGCGCCTGGTGTTGAAATCATAAATCTGCTATATTCTTTTGTTGTTCCATCTACGGTTTTCACACTACTTATACCTCTATTTAAGAAGTTACCATAAGTAATTGTATTTAATTGACCTGCAGGATTACCAACGGCCGTTAAAACTTGTGTAGTATCTTCATCAAAAGCATTGCTTATCGGAATTATATTTAAATTATTGTTATCTGGATTTTCTGGCAAATTGAATTTGATTATCGCTAAATCATGATCAAAACCTGAAATGCCATCCTGACCATCAATAACTACGGTGCCAGTATATTTAGTTCCCATATAATCTTCTATTTCGTATTTTGCATAAGGTGCTTCTGCATAGTTTTCTTCATCCACTTTATACCATTTTGAAATAACATGAGAGTTAGTTAATATATAATAATCATCTCCAACTTTTTTAACTATAGAACCACTACCGATTGTGTTAATAATTGGCGTTGCTAATGGTGATAGGCTATTATATAAGGATTTGTAAATCTTAACATTTCCTCTCATTATATTTTTAGAAATATTATTAATACTATCAATATAGTTTGGATAATATTTAGCATATAAAATAGTTAATTCAAAAATCGGTGTTGAAAAATCAAAAAATACGCCATTTATATCAGTCCAACCAACAAAGTAATTATTAGGGTCTTCTAGTAAAGTTGGTGGTGTCGCACAACTTCCTAATGCAATAAAATTAGATTCAATTGGTTCTGTATCGCCAATTTTTTCCATAAATGAAACTCTAACTGTGCCTGATTTTAATTGCCATTTGGCAACAAATATATATTCTCGGTTAATCGGATTTAAGAAATTAAATATAGTTGTACTACCGTCTTCAACCCAACCAACAAAATCATAATAAGATCTTTCTGGTGGTGTTGGAGCTGTCATCGTATCTCCTTTTTCAACCACAACGACATCTATAATTATATTATTATCTTCATCTTGGTCAATAAATGTTACATCTACATAAGTTGGCGTATAAGGAACTGAATCCCATTTCGCCTCTAAACTTAAATCGCTATTAACAGGTGCATTAAAATTATATGGTATAGTATCTAAGATGTTTTTAAACCAACCAACAAACGTATAACCTTCGTGTTCAATTATTTTCGGTTCTAACACTTTAGTGCCTTTTTCAATTGATACTTGTTCAGGATTAACATTAGGTACATTATAATTAAATGTTACGACAACTGTTTCAGTCGGTTCTAATGGGTCTGGTTCTTCTACTTCCCATTTTGCAATCAAGCCTAAATCATTATTAACTAAATCGTTAAATTTATATGGGATAGTATCTTCAATGTTTTTAAACCAGCCAACAAATGTATAACCTGCTCGTTCGGTTGCTCTAAGTTCAATAACCTTAGTTCCTTTTTCAATTGTTACTTGTTCGTTTTCTATGTTAGGTACATTATGATTAAATGTTACAACAACTGTTTCAATAATTGGTGCTGGTGGTTCAGCAACTATCCATTTAGCAATCAAGCCTAAATCATTATTAACTGGTTCATCAAAATTGTATGGTTCAGTATCAGTTATGTTTTTGAACCAACCAACAAACGTATAACCTTCATTTAAAATTACTTTCGGTTCTAATACTTTAGTGCCTTTTACAATCATTATTTGTGCATCATCAACATTAGTAACATTATAATTAAATTGAATTAAAACATCTTCAATAACAGGATCTGGATCTGGTGGTTCCAATCCTGATTCTTCATATTTCGCAATTAAACTTAAATCTGTCGTTAAATGTGCTTGGAAATTATATGGTACAGTATCTAATATGTTTTTAAACCAACCAACAAATGTATAACCTTCTTTTGTTGGACTTTTCGGTTCAATAACCTTAGTGCCTGATTCAATTTTTATACTAATTGGACTTGTTCCATTGTCAAAGTCAAACGAAACACTAACATCAGGAACAACAGGTTCAATTATCTCTTCTACCCATTCAGCTTTTAGAGTAATTGAATCATTTAAATTTGTATCAAAGTCAAATAATTCATTATTTAAATACCAACCAAGGAATCTATAATTAATTCTTTCTGGTGCTAAAGGTTCAATTGTTTTTGAGCCTTTATTAACCTTGATAACAGCCAAATTAATCCCTGGCATATTATAGTTATATGTTACTAAAACATTTTCTTCTAGAGGTGGATTCGGATCTCCTATTTCCCACGAAGCAACAATAGTAGTATCATTATTAATGACATTTTGAAAATTATAAGGTGTGCTATTTAAATACCAACCTCTAAATATATAACCTGAAATAATAGGCTCTATCGGTTCGTAAATTCTTTCACCTTTCTTAATAGATATAGAAAAGTTCTCGTAATCCTCTAAGTTATAATCAAACGTTACTTTCGCTAGTTCAATAACTTCTTCAACCGGTGGTTGTGTATTATTGTTTCCTGAAATATTATTAATAAGATTATTTATTAAATCACAACCACTAAGCACAAACAAAAATACACTTAATATTAAAACTAGTGTAATCTTTTTTAATCTTCTGCTCATTTTTCTCCCCCTCTTTTAATTTCCAATTTCTTCTATGTATTTATCATTAATTATTGTTGCTAATTCTTCCAATGTTTGTTTTTTGTTTTTTAGTAGTAAATCAAGTTTTTTTAAATTCTTTTTGTTAAAATGTTTATTATCTTTCTTTAATCTTTCTTCAATCTTATTAAGATCATCGCCACGCTTAACCATCCTCGTTTTTCTCAATTTTTTACTAGATTCAATTAAAACAACATATGCATCCTCTTTTAAATAATCAACAAGCGAATTAGCACCATTTGGCTCTAAAATAATTACACTTTTTTTTACTAAGTCTTTCTTTTGTGTCCCATAATATTCATTTTGATATAGAGCCGTCTCAACAAAAGCATCTTCTTCTTTTAATTTAAGAAACTCTTCTTTAGTAATGAAATGGTAGCTAACTCCATCAACTTCACCAGCTCTCATTTCTCTAGTCGTAGTTGTGATTGTTTTATGATATTTAAATTTTTTTATTAAAATATTCGCAATTTCTGTTTTGCCACTAGCGCTTGCCCCAACAAGAATAATCATACTTTTTAACCATCTTTCATATACTATCTTTACAAATAAATATTACCATAAAATTTAATTTTTTCATAGTAAAGATGTTATAATGTATTTGGTGATTTTTAATGCGACATTTTAAAAAATGGTGGGTTTTATATTTCTTCATTGCCTGTTTTGTAATTGGCTTTGTAACTATGCCTTTTTTTCATAGTGATTATTTCCAAAAACTTTGGCGTAGTTTAACTAAAATTAAATGGTACTACCAAATATTAATGTTCATTGGAACACTTTTTTTAACATTAGCACTACATGAATTAGCCCATTTTGTTACCTTTTTACTTTCCGGTTGTAAAAATGAAATGATGATTATTTTATTTTTTGTCTTTTACAAGAAAAATGGTAAATGGAGACTAAAAATAGACTTTAAATTGTTACTCTTAGGTGGTGGAATGGTTTATCCTAACTTTGGCGAGATAAACACTTCAGAAGAGTTTAAAAGAGCTAGAAAAGTCATGCAAAGATCCTTATTGGCTGCCCCACTCTTTACTTTAATTAGCGGTTTGTTATTTTCAGTTATAACACTCATTTTCTTTTACACTAATATTTTCTTAGTGCCTTTTAGTTTGTTTACACTAGTCTTTAGTTTGTTTTATACCTATTTATCCGCTAAAGAAGCCCCAGGCGTTTATGGTGACTTTAAAGCTTATAAGAGAGTTAAAACGGATGATCTGTTCGCACTTCTTATCGTTTCTCAATATGCCTCAACTTTGCCTGATCAACATGTAGCGTTAATGAAAGAACATTTACAAGATCAAAATCCTATTAGTGCTGATTTAATTTCTAAGGGGTTCTTTACTATTTTGTTAGATATGGCACTTCAAAGTGATGAAATAGACTATTTCGTTTTAGATAAAGTTACTTACTACGCAAATTCGCTTATAAATTATAGTCGTTTAATTAATGATATTGATAACTTAGATTTAGCCCAAGCAATCATCTTCTATTTAGATAGATTAAACTACAAAGATGAAGCAAATAGACTATTAAATCTTTTCATTATTACAATAGAAAAATCACCGCTTGATTTAAAATCTCAAGAGTATTATATTAAACAAACAAAACACATTTTAAAACTCAGTGATGAATCATTATTTTTAAACGACCATAAAAACTTAAATAAAGGTAAACTAACCTTTATAATGAGAAATATTCCTTCTTTTATCGAAAGCGAACAACATAAAAATGCGGGTTACATCAGCATCAAACCACATTTACCGATTATTCACTCTTCTTTTGTTGATTAAACTATTTTTTTATGTTATAATTCTTGCGTTGCACAATTAGGTTTGCGCTAAAATAGTCTTCTAAAATAAAATTCCGATACGCAATTATGCGCCGTTAGCTCAATTGGATAGAGCGTCTGACTTCGGATCAGAAGGCTAGGGGTTCAAGTCCTCTACGGCGCGCCATTATAAAAACACGGGAAGTAGCTTAGCTTGGTAGAGCGCTTGCCTTGGGAGCAAGAGGTCGCAGGTTCAAATCCTGTCTTCCCGACCATTAATTTTCTTTAATTGACAAATAAATACTATTTTGATAGTATGATAATACAAGTAGGCGTAGTATAAAGGTTATTATAAGTGCTTGCCAAGCATTAGATGGGGGTTCGATTCCCCTCGCCTGCTCCATTTGAAGTGATCTTACCCCCAAAAGTTAGACTTTTATATTATAATGAAAGTGACTTGGGGGTTTTTTATATGAAAATTACAAGAAAAGTAAAAATCGATA
>Ga0172377_10002171_pt1 | contig 20095 bp, 12 predicted proteins | sample Pumphouse3metaG_FD_119749 | JGI IMG/M metagenome (GOLD analysis project Ga0172377, IMG submission 119749) | Leachate microbial communities from a municipal landfill in Southern Ontario, Canada - Pumphouse #3 metaG | ecosystem: Engineered > Solid waste > Landfill > Unclassified | place: Canada...
AACCTGATGACAAAATAGAAAATAAAAAGATGCGTGGTCGTCCTGCTGGAGCTAAAAATAAAAAAGCAAATAAAGTAAAAAATAAAAACCCAACAGGGAAGCGTGGTCGTCCAAAAGGTTCAACAAAAAAATAATTTATTAAAAAAGAAATTCTTTTAATAGGAATTTCTTTTTTATATTTAATAGAAGTAATTTGAGTTTAAAAATTGCTTGCTTGTTTTTTTGTTTTTTGTTAAAATAACTAAAAAGGAAGTGAAATTATGTTATATATAGCAAATGACCACGCAGGATATAGATTAAAGATTAAACTGATAAAATTTCTATCAAAAACTAATATTAAATACAAAGATATGGGCACATATAGTGAAGATAGTGTGGATTTTCCTGTTTTTTGTAAACTAGTAACAAATGAGGTTGATAAAAATAGTAATGACAAAGGAATATTGATTTGTGGAACGGGTATAGGTATGTCAATTTGTGCAAATAGAAATCCACAAATTCGTGCAGCATTGTGCAATTCTCCACAAATTGCAAGATTGGCAAGACAACATAATAATGCAAATATTTTGGTTTTGGCAGGAAGGTTTACAAGTGGTTTTATGGCAAAAAGAATACTAAAAGCGTTTTTAAATACAACAGCCTTTGATGGTAAGTATAAAACTAGAATGGAAGAAATAAATGAGTAGGTAAAACCTACTTTTTTTATTTATAATACATAAATTTTAGCAAGTTCGCATACATAAAATTTTTTTGCAATATATTATTCTTGGGAGAGAGTAGATGAATAAAAAGTGGTATTGCATTAATCTTATTTTGTTAGTAATGATATTTTTTTGTGGTTGTAATGTAGATTATGCGGAAATATTAAAACAAAACATTTCCGAAAATTGTGAAGCATATTTTACTGGGACTACACAAAATTTTTATGTAAATTTGTATACAGGAGAAAGGGAAGAACCTTATTTGTTAGATGGTATAAGTGAAAATAAAGTACCATATTGCATCGTTGCTATTACTCCTATCACACAGTTGCAGAAAAGCGAAAATATGACTTATTGTGTGGAGATAAACGGTAGCACTGTGCAGGGGGCTTTTAGTGAAAGCCCTTTTGATAATAGTTTTGCGGGAGATTTGGGGCTAAAAGTAAAATCTACGGACACTATTTTTGTTTATGTAAAATATGCAGATAGTACCGAAGTGGCAAAAATGAATTGTATTTCTATTGCTTTTACTATTACTAGTGAGGTTGCTTTAAATAGTGCAATATCAAATTTGTTGCCAGATTTGTTAGCAATTACTGAGGGAAAAGAGCAAAGCGTGGAATGTTTTATACAAGTAATAAATAAATCGCCTAAATTAAATATTTATTTTTGGTGCGTAAATTTTGTAACAGTCAGTGGAAATTGTTTGACAATAATTATAGATACACAAACTGGTGATATTTTAGCAAAGAATGTGTAACATTTTATCAAGGTGTTTAATAAACTGACTATGTAGAGTGATAAAATGTTTAAATACGAAAGAAGATTACATATTTTATGTTTTTTAATTTACTTTCAATAAATCTAGGAGGTTCAAAAGATGTTCAGCAAATTGTTTTGCGGAATGGATAACTGTGGTTGTGGCCATATGGGTAAGAATACTAGTTGTGATGTTTTAACACTTTTAGTCATAATTTATGTTTTGATGAATTGTGGAATATTCAACTGTGGACTTGACATTTGTACCATTATAATCTTGTTACTATTCTTCTGTGTTTGCTTCAAGAAAAAGGGTTGTAACTATGATTGCAACTAATTGAAAACAAATAATTGCCTAGCAAAATTATGCTAGGCTTTTTTATTATTCGTACTTTTTCGACAGCATAAAAATATTTGTTCAGCAGAAAATGTTATTGTAATATTAAAAAAGCACTATCTACAATGTTTTGAAAAAATTGTATTCATATTCGTTGACAAAAAACCTTTAATGATATACAATTAAGGCGTTAATTACTTATATTACAAGGAGACTTTTCATGAAATTCTTAGGCAAATTTGGTATAATGTTGGCTGCTTTCGCAATGGTTATTTCATTTGGGATTTTAAGCCCTTCAATAGCCGTAGTTGCGTCATCTACCAACTATTTAGGTAATACATTATCAATTAGTGATGTGCAGACATCTTTTGATAATGAAGATGTAATTACTGCTGGTGAATATACAGGAGTGATTATTCCTAATGCTACAAGTAGCAGTGGGGCAGTTGTGATTACTGCAAAAAATTCTGCTGGACAAAATTATAGTTCTTTTGTACACCAAGGTGTTTCTTATGAGGGTAATACAATTAATATGTTTTGCCCAACTAAGAGATTAGGTGCTTACATATTGAGTTATTCTGTAACCAGTGCAGATAATGTTGTTACATCTCGTGATGTTACAATTACTTTTGAGGGTTATGTTCCTTCATTTAACTTTCCTACAAATGCTAATGCTAATGAAATTATCCCTTCTAAAGTTAATCCAGGAACAACTTTGAATTTTGCTTATCCTGATATATCTTTGGCAGATGATAATGAAACTATTATTTCTGCGGATATTACACACGGAGATGATACATCAGGTGGCGTTACAACTATCACATTGATTAACCCAAATTCTGAAAATGTTACATTGACTGGTGATGATATAAAATCATACACCATTCCTGAAACTGATACAATTTATGGTAATTATACCGTTACTTATCAGTTTACAAGTACGGATGGTTATGTAATATCAAAGAGTTTTACCATTAATGTTGTAAAAACAACAACTTTTGACCCAGATGACATTGAATTGGCTATTCAATCTTTTTCATCATCAACAGATGACATTAATTTGGAATTGGGAGTAGTTACTACTTTCCCAACTGCAACAGTAGTAAATTCAAATGCTGACGATGAGGCTGTTGCTGTACACACCGACATCAAAATTGAATATTTGAATGAGGGTACATATACAACAGAGGCAACTGTAAATGATTATATGTTTACTCCAACAAAGGCTGGACAATATCGTATTACTTATATTGTTACAGATTTCTTTGGACACACATTATCACAGGCATTAAATCAAAAAACTGCTAGTTTGACAAGTAATTCATTAAATGTGAAAATGGTTAATGCTTATAGTACTGATGATGTAGTTACAATGAAAGATAATTATAAAGACTTGGTAAACACTTCATACAATGTGCCTACAAAAGTTGCAACAGGTTCAATATTTACTTTGCCTGCAATTTTTGGTACTGGCTTTGGGGCTTATGCTGATTTAAACTTTACTCGTAGTTACACAATTAATGGAAGTAAGACAGTGGTATCTGCCGCAGCAAATGAAACCTTTAATTTGACTTTTACAAAATCTGGTACTTACTCAATTAATTATTCAGTTTGTTATGCTAGTGATACAACAAAGAGTATTTCATTATCAACAGTAAAAGTTTCCGTTGTTGATAACTTTACTCATACAGTTGCCCCAGAAGTTACACTTTCTGGTGCTCCAAATAGTATAAACAAAGGTGAAACATTTGAGTTGACTTTAACTGCAAATGACTATGATGATGAAGGCGTAAATTTGGTTGATACTAATTTGGAAAAGAATGTAATTTATTCTTATTCTACACAACCAAGTGTACTTTACAATGCTACATTAAATGACAATGGATACTATGAAATAGAAGTTAGCAAGACAACTGATGCTTCATCAATTACAGTTTATGCAAATGCTAAAAATGACTTTGGTAACACTGGTACATCAGATGAATTAGTCGTATTTATTAACGATAATTCAACTGACATACTTGCTCCTACTATTGCAACAAATACATCAAATATTTTTGATGCAGATTGGGGAGAGCAAATCCGTGGTTCAGTTATTGAAATACCTGGCGTAAGTATAGATGACGCAACATCAAATGTAAAATTGCAAATATCAATTAGTTGTGATGGCACATTAACAGGCGAGAAGTTTACAAAATTTGCTTCTTCAAATACTTTAACCACTATTGATGGTGAATTCTCATTCACTTTAAGTAAAAAAGGTACTTACTCAATTACTTATGTTGCAACTGATGCAAATGATAATATGTCTGTATTAGCAATCGAGGTAAATTCAAATTCAGATGCTCAACCAAGTATAAAAATGAATTTGAATGCTACTGCCGAGTATGGTCAAACAATTAACCTTTACTCTGGAATTACAACATATTTGAGTGGTGATATTGTTCGTTACACTCCTAGCATAGTTACTTTGCCTGCACAATTAGCAGACGAAACAAGTACTGATTATGCTACAAGAGTAAATGCTTTTGTCGCAAATATTTTGGATAATGCTACTGACAGTACATTATTAATTGGAATTTATGGAAATCCTGCCGAAATACTAAATAATCAATCTATTGTGGTTGAAGATAATATTAGTGTTAGAGCGTGGGCTGTAAATGTTTCTGCTGGCTTTAATTACTATAATATTGCTGGTTCAAACTTGGTTTCAATTGCAGTTTCAGATACTGCTGACCCAACATTTAGTATCGTTGGAGGAGAAGCAAAGCGTCAACAACAATACTTTACAACTATTCCTACTGGTTCGACTTCTACATTGGAAGAATTGAATACAGTAACTATTCCTTGGTTCGATGCAGCAACTTTGAACGATGATACATTAGGTTATACAGGTAGTGGAGTTAATCTTTCTACTTTAAAAATAGTAGTAAAATATGCTGACAGTGATGATGCACTTGCTACATTTACTTATTTGAATGCTGACGAAACAAATAGTGTTGTGGCTACAAAGAATGGTAAGATTAATGCAACGTATTCAGTTGAGGACTATGCAGGAAATACAACTACAAAATCAATTACTTTTGAAATTGGTGATGTAACTGCTCCTGAAATTTCATTAGGCGATATTGATTTGACCGTTTCAAAAGAAGTAGGTAATAAACTTACCGTTGATTTGAGCGAGATTACAATAACCGAAGATGTAGATGATATGGATTATTCTGACCTTGACATTACAGTTACTTGTGATGGTGCTGAAGTTAATCCAACCATAGAAGATGATACATTGACTTTGGACCTTGACACAGCGGGAACTTACATTATTAAATTTAGTTGTACAGACTCTGCTGGAAACACATCAGAAGTAATTACTAGAACTTTCAATGTAACAGAGGCATCAACAGCCGCTATTAGTTCTACAACAATTTGGGGTACTGTATTAATAGTTTTGGCTTTGCTTATCCTTGGTGGTGTAATATACTTCTTTGTAAAACCTTCTAAGACAAAAGTAAGTTTAACTACAACAACAAAGAAATAATTTATAAAATTTAATAAAAAAGTGCTAAATAGCACTTTTTTTATTGTCTATTAAACTTTGAAAGATTGATAAAGATGCTAGTAAAATTATAATTTTGTGGAACAATAGAACATATATATTCATCTAAAATAACCTATTGCAAAAGAGTATTTTAAGTGTTATAATAAAAGATACAAAATTTGGAGGAAATGTAGTGGACTTTAAACTTCATTCAACATATCAGCCAACAGGCGACCAACCACGAGCAATAGAAAAATTAACGCAAGGTTTTGAAGACGGCTTGCGTTCTCAAGTTTTGCTAGGAGTAACAGGTAGTGGAAAGACCTTCACGATGGCAAATGTTATACAAAATCTAAATAGACCTGCATTAGTTCTTGCACATAACAAAACTTTGGCGGCTCAACTTTGTAATGAATTTAGAGAGTTTTTTCCAGAAAATAGAGTTGAATTTTTTGTCAGTTATTATGATTATTATCAACCCGAAGCATATATTCCTAGCAGTGATACCTATATAGAAAAAGATATGTCATTGAATGATGAAATAGATAAGTTGCGTCATTCAGCCACTTGTTCGCTTTTGGAGCGTAGAGATGTTATTGTTGTAGCATCAGTTTCTTGTATATATGGTTTGGGTAATCCAATTACTTATTATAATAATGGTTTAACTCTGCGACCAAATCAGGAAATGGATTTACGCAAAGTAGTGCAAAAACTTATATCTATGCGTTATGAGAGAAAAGATGAAGATTTTCAGCGTTCTTCTTTTAGATTAAAGGGTGATGTTTTAGATATTTTTCCTTCATATAGTAGCGAAGTTGCTGTGAGGGTGGAATTTTTTGGGGACACTGTTGAAAGAATTTATGAATTTGACCCAGTGAGCGGAAGATTGATAAATACTTTGGAGCATTTTTTATTGTTACCTGCCACACACTTTAATGTTAATGATGCCCAGATTAAAGTTGCTTTACAACAAATTCGTCAGGATACTGACTTGCAAATTGAAAAATTTAAACAAGAAGGTAAATTGATTGAGGCTCAAAGAATAGGTGAAAGAGTTGCTCATGATATTGAAATGATAGAAGAAATGGGATACTGTAACGGTATAGAAAATTATTCTAGGTATTTTGATGGTAGAAAAGAAGGTGAACCACCTTATGTTTTGCTGGACTATTTTCCTGATGATTTTATTACTTTTATAGATGAGTCCCATATGACATTACCGCAAGTGCGTGGTATGTATAATGGTGATAAAGCAAGAAAAGCAAACCTCGTAAATTATGGCTTTCGTTTGCCTGCCGCATTTGACAATAGACCCCTGACTTTTGATGAATTTGATAAAAGAATAGGGCAGGTTACTTATGTTTCTGCTACACCAAGTAATTATGAATTACAGACTGCTGGGCAAATTGTAGAACAAATTATTAGACCAACAGGTCTTTTGGACCCAGAGATTGAAATCAAACCAACTAAATTACAGATTGATGACTTGATGGGACAAATTTTTAAAGTAACAGAAACAGGTGGCAGAGTCCTTGTTACCACTTTGACAAAAAGAATGGCAGAAGATTTGACTTCATTCTTTACAGAGCACGGGATAAAAGTAAAATACTTGCATAGTGAAATTGATACATTAGAGCGAATAGAAATTGTAAATGGTTTGCGTGCAGGTGACTTTGATGTAATCGTTGGTATTAATCTGTTGAGGGAAGGCTTGGATTTGCCAGAGGTAAAATTAGTAGCAATTTTGGACGCAGATAAGGAAGGCTTTTTAAGAAGCGATACATCTTTGATACAAATTATAGGTAGAGCCGCACGAAACAGTGAAGCAAGAGTAATAATGTATGCTGACAACCAAACTGATAGTATGAAGCGTGCTATTAGTGAAACATACAGAAGACGAAAAATACAAGACGATTATAATAAAGAACACGGGATTATACCAAAAACTATTATAAAAGATGTCAAGAATACTTTGGAAATCACAAAAAAAGTTGTTGTGGATAAAAATGCAAGTCAAAAGGAAATAATAAAAGAAATAGATAGATTAAAAGGTTTAATGTTCACGGCAAGTAAACTATTAGACTTTGAAAAAGCAATTGAATTAAGAGAACAACTTAGCAATTTGCGAAAAATGTTGAAAGAGGGAAAGTAAATGCAAAAAGATATTACTATTAAAGGGGCAAGGGAAAATAACCTCAAAAATATTAATGTAACCATTCCTAGGAATAAATTAGTTGTTTTTACTGGCGTCAGTGGGAGTGGAAAATCCACTTTGGCTTTTGATACAATTTTTGCCGAAGGACAACGAAGATATATAGAATCTTTGTCTAGTTATGCTAGGCAGTTTTTGGGACAAATGCAAAAGCCTGATGTAGATAGTATTGAAGGTTTGAGTCCTGCAATTAGTATTGACCAAAAAACCACATCAAACAATCCTCGTAGTACAGTTGGTACTGTAACAGAAATTTATGATTACCTTAGACTATTATTTGCGAGAGTTGGTATTCCACATTGTCCTATTTGTGGTAAAGAAATTAGTCCGCAAAGTGTGGATATGATTGTAGAAAAAGTAACCCGTGATTATCCTTTGGGTGAAAAGATTATTATATTATCCCCTGTAATTCGTGGGCAAAAAGGTGAACACAATAAAATTTTGGAAGATTTGCGAAAATCTGGCTTTGCAAGAGTGGATATCGATGGTGAAATGCACACTCTTGATGAAGCATTTAATTTGGATAAAAACAAAAAACATTCAATTTCAGTAGTCATTGATAGAATTATTTTGAAAGAAGATATAGAAAAAAGATTAACGGAGGCCGTTGAAACTGCATTAAAAACTTCAAATGGTTTGGTGGCTGTGGTTACACCTGAGGGACAAAATATTTACAGTAATAAATTTGCTTGTCAGCAATGTGCTGTTAGTTTTGATGAAATTACGCCAAGGTTATTTAGTTTTAACAGTCCTTTTGGAGCGTGTCCTGAATGTCACGGTTTAGGATTTACTAGTGAAATTGACCCTGAATTAATTGTAAAAGACAAGACAAAATCTATACGAGAAGGTGCTTTGAATGTTACTGGATGGAATATTGATTCTGGTCTTTTTGGAGCAAGTTATTTTGAAGCATTGAGTAGCAAATATCATTTTAGTTTGGATACACCTTATCAGGATTTAACCGAAGAGATAAAACATATTTTGCTCTTTGGAAATTGTGGTGAAGAATTAGACTTGAATTGGACTACTCGTAAATTTACAGGCAATATTAGAGGTTCATTCGAAGGTATTATAAATAATCTTGCTAGGCGTTATCGTGAAAGTACAAGTGAGTATGTCAAAGGTGAAATTGCTAAATATATGAGAGATAAACCTTGTAAGGTTTGTAAAGGTGAGCGTTTGCGAGATATAGCCCTTGCTGTAACAATAGGACACAAAAATATAACTCAACTAACAAATATGGATATAGACGAATTGACTGAATTTTTTGAGAAACTCAAACTAGAAACTAACAAATTGCCTATTGCAGAGCCGATAATAAAGGAAATCAAAGCAAGATTAAATTTCTTGCGTGATGTGGGATTGAGTTATTTGACACTATCACGCAGTGCAGGCAGTCTTTCAGGTGGTGAGTCACAAAGGATTAGATTAGCAACACAAATAGGAAGCGGACTAACTGGGGTCGTATATATTTTGGACGAGCCAAGTATAGGGCTTCATCAAAGAGATAACGAAAGATTAATTAATACTTTGAAAAAATTGCGTGATTTGGATAATACTCTAATAGTGGTAGAACACGATGAAGATACAATCAGGGCTGCCGACTATATAGTAGATATTGGCCCAAGTGCTGGTATTAATGGTGGAACTTTGGTTGCAAGTGGAAGTTTGAAGGATATAATAAATGAGCCCAAATCTATTACGGGGCAGTATTTGTCAGGAATGAAAAAAATTGCATTACCTCCAAAACGCCGAGAACCAAATGGTCAATTTATTACTGTTAAAAAAGTAAGTGAAAACAATTTGAAAGATATAGATGTAAGTTTTCCTGTGGGATTGTTTACAGTAGTAACTGGTGTCAGTGGTAGTGGTAAAAGTAGTCTTATAACAGATGTTTTATTTCCAGCATTGTCAAATAGGCTAAATCATAGTACTATGCGTGAAGGTAGATATGGAAAAATTGAGGGACTAGAAAATGTCGATAAGGTAATTGCTATTGACCAAAGCCCGATAGGCAGAACTCCACGCTCAAATCCTGCTACATATACTGGTGTTTTTACACTTATACGAGAATTATTTGCTTCTACACCTGACGCAAAAGAGCGAGGATACAGTGCAGGAAGATTTAGTTTCAATGTAAGTGGCGGACGATGTGAAACTTGTAGTGGTGATGGAATTAAAAAAATAGAAATGTATTTTTTGCCTGACATATATGTTCCTTGTGAGGATTGTAAAGGTAAAAGATATAATAGAGAAACTTTGGAAGTAAAATATAAAGGCAAGAATATATATGATATTTTGGAAATGACTGTGGAAGAAGCACTGAAATATTTTGAAAATCAGCCTCAAATTTTAAATAAAATACAGACTTTGTATGATGTTGGCTTAGGTTATATCAAACTTGGACAGTCTGCCACAACTTTGAGTGGAGGAGAAGCCCAAAGGGTGAAACTTGCCACAGAATTATCAAAGCGAGGAACGGGTAAAACTGTCTATATACTTGATGAACCAACAACGGGACTTCATATGTATGATATAGATAAATTAGTAATTATTTTACAACGATTAGTTGATTCGGGTAACACCGTTATAGTAATTGAACATAATCTTGATGTAATAAAAGTTGCTGATTATGTAATTGATATGGGACCAGAAGGTGGTAAAAATGGTGGAACAGTAATTGCAGAGGGAAAACCTGAAATTATTTCTAAGACACAGGGTAGCGAAACAGGTAGATTTTTGGCTCATATTTTAAAAAATTCATAATGTATTATTTATAAACTTCTTTTGCTATTATTAATAATTACTAGTAGCGTTTAGTTTGAAAGGAATAGAGAGAATTCAAATTTATCTCAACCTTGATTTTGGTAGGGTTTTTTTAAAAAATCCACACTGTTAATTATCTAAGTTTCTTTGCTACAAGTAAATAAAAAAAATCTAGTTAATTTCTAGATTTTTTTATTATGATATAAAACTATTTACGCTTTTTAATGATTTTTATTTTACTTGCTTTTTCAATATCTTTTTCTTCTTGCTTTTTAATTCTTTCTTTTTCTACTTCAAGTATGCTCAAATCTTGTTTGATTTGAATCATATTATCATTTAATTGCTCGATAGTTTGTTCAAAGTCGTGTTGTTCGATTTCAGGTTTGTCAATTTCAATACCTGTATCGATAGCAATTTCTTTTGCTGTGCTATATGCTTCTTGTTCTTTCTTGAAGGCTTCTTTTTCTTCTTTTAGGAACTTTTCGCTCATTGCCAATTCTTCATTTAATTCACGAATTCGCTGATGAATAGCACTTAACCTATCACGGCGTTTTACATCTTTTAACAAAGTTTCAATTCTATCATAATTTGTACTATAAGTAACTGTTTGAACTCGTCTTTCATTCAATCTCTTTAACATAAATCCAACTACGGCTACTATTACGGCAAACGCAATAATTATAGTAGGAACGGCTACCCAGTCAAAGTCAGGACTGTACGATTCAGGGTTGGTTGTTTCTTCATCTGGTGCTGTGTTTACCAAAGAAATAATGTTATCAGGATAGTCATCTTCGCTTTTATAATTTGAAGTTTGGTTTGTGTAGTCATCTGCTGTAATAGAAGTAACAGAGAAGTCATCAAAGAAAGCATAACCACTTGTTAGAGCATCAAGAGAACCCAAGCCTAATTGTATTACAATGTTGGTGTCTTCTGCCTGACATACATAGAATGTGTATTCTACAAATTTATTATTGACATCATTGAAAGCATCTGCATCATTTGTATAAGTTACTTTATCTCCGTTAGAATTTGTTGGAGTAGTATCAATACCAGTAAATTGTGCCTTTTCAACACCTTGAATTTGAATGTTTGCACCATATGAATTACTTGAATCATTACTACTTGTATTAATATCATCTTCATTTTGAGAAAGTAAGAATGTTTTAACTTTCACACTAATTTTGTAGTAAGAACTAGCGGTGAGTGAATAAGATAATTTACTTGTAAAATATGCATATGAATCATCTTGTGAATAAATGTACAGTAAATTTTCATTTGAAGAAGTGGTTGGGTTTACATAAATAGGTGTACCTGTAAGATGACTTGTATTTATAATTCCACCCATATCGCTATTATCTGTACTACTTTTATCTAATGAAAAATTCCAAAGTGATGGGGTATAAATATTATTTGTTACGCTTGTGTATTCATTAAAGCCATCAGTAGAAAGATTAACTTTAAATATTGTAGTGTTATTTGCTGTCGCATTTGTAAAGACATCAGCAGTAGTTGTTTCCAATATGCAGTTATCAAAGAATGCAATTCCAGTTGTTGGTTGAGTTTCTGTACCCAAATACAAATAAGGTGTAAGACTCAAAGCCATATAGTAATTTTTGATATAAATTGTATATGTTTGCCATTCATTTTGTGTTGCAGTTGTTTTTAACCAGGCTATTGTATTATTTGAACCATCTTTCAAATAAACATAAGCACCACTGTTTGCTAATGTATTTTGGATTTGAATATCAATAGTAAATTTATAGTAACCAGTGTCAGTGCTTGAACTATCAATAGCACTCATTGGACTACTAGAATTGTTGTTATAAGACTGACTAGTTGATGTATAATTTCTTAAATATAATACATTATGTTTTAAGGTTGAATCAGGTCTATTGATATTTGTACCCAAATCATAAGTATAGAATTTATCTGCATCGACATTAATTATACCGCTTTGGGTAATGTCGTTTTCATCTGTTTGTGAGTGAGACCAGTTTGTAGGTTCATCTGGGGTAGAACCGTCAGCATCACTTCCAGAATAATTGAAATATCCATTTGTGAAGTTTAAGTCAGCGGTAGGGTAAATATCTAATGTGGTACTTTGTCCTATACTGCTGGCAGTTGATTTTTGGCTAGATGACAAAATTTGTGTAGTCAATCCAGAAAAGAATATATATCCAGTAGCACTTGCGGTAGTTGAAGCACCTAAACCTAGGGACAAAGTAGCAGTAGTATTGGATAAAGGATTACCAGTTACATAGAAAGAATATTGCACCCAGTCATTTGTAAAAGCATTTGAAGTGGTACTAATTGTTGTGAAATTAGCCACTTGATAATTTGGGTCGTTTTCATCAGTGGAAGTTAAGGTATCACCCGATAATACAGCATACATATTTCCTGATGATATAGCACCTTTTGCCCAAAAACTAATACGGTAAACCTCACTGCGCTTAATAATAATGTCAGCACTTGTATAAGAGCAATATCCATTATCAGCAACAAACATCATTGCTTTTCCCAAATTTGTGTAATTCGTTCCTGGTACAATATTGTCTAAAATGCCACTATTACCAGAAAATGTAGCAACATCTACAATACTCATAGAAGCATTGCCACTACCTTCATTATATTTCCATATAGTATTAAAGTCGCCATTATTTATAAAACCATCTTGTCCACTAGTTTGATTAACTAGATTTGCACTCAAATCAATAACATTTTCTTTTGTATTGTCTTGTGCATATTGGTCAAATAAGTTTGAAGAATATTGAGTAATTGAAATATTATCAAATAGCACCATACCAACTGATGCTTGTTCTGGATTATTCAAATTCTCATATTTTGCACCGAGGTACAAGTCAAGTCCAACTTTTTCATTAGCAATTTCACTTGTAGCAACCCAAAAAGTATAGGAAGTCCATTGTTTTGAGGTGCTGACAGAAGTAAATTTTGCATTACCTGTACTGTCAAAACTATCGCCTGTCAAATAAATAGAAGCGAAAGCGGTATTGTCTGTCCAGACATTAACAGTAATAGAGTAATAACTACCTGCCTCTAATGTAAAGCCAGATTTTGAAGAATAACCTTGTGTAGTACTTGCTTCATCAGAGTTTATCATCAAAACTTTGTCTTCACTTGCACCAGTTGATAATGGACAATCAACATATGCGAAACCACAGTTTTTACAATTTGTTGTGGTAATTTTTGAAATATCAATAACTCCGTAATAAATAGAGGAATTGACATCACTAGCAGTCCAGTAAGTTGGTTTCAAAGGGTAACTGCTACCACTAGATGTAGAAAAATTGTAATCAGTTAGTTTAGTGCTAATATTTTCAGTAGAACCACTGGTTGATGTAGCACTCACGCTATTAGCAACATAGCCTGCATTGTCTGCAATAGAATACTGTCCAGATATCAAACTTAAAAATCCAGCATTTTGTCCAAAAAGAAATGCTAGTACTATAAGAACAGTAAATAAAATTTTATTAAAAGATTTTGTGTTGGTCATTTTGTCCACCTTTTAGCATTGTTTAAACTATGTTAGTATAATACAAAGTCCAAAATAAAGCAAGTTTTTGAGGCTAGATTGCTTTAAAATTGTAAATAATAATCTTTATGGAGAAACAAAGAAATTTTGACTTCGGTAAAATTATACTTTTTATCTTGGGTGGAATTTTTATCGGCGTGGCAAATGGCTTATTTGGGGGCGGAGGCGGAATGTTGTGTGTGCCTCTTTTGTTATTTGCGGGACTCCAAAACAAAAAAGCACAGGCAACAGCAATACTTCTTATGACACCGATAAGTATTGCCAGTGTAGCAATTTATTATTCAAATGGCTTTATAGACTGGAACATTGCTTGGTATGTTATGGCAGGTTCAATATTAGGCGGTTTATTAGGTGCTTTTATTTTAAAAAAATTTAGCAATATTACTCTGCAATATATATTTGCAATTTTAGTTTTGGTTGCTGGTATAAGAATGATTATTTAGGAGGAATTTATGTGGTACTGGTTTTTGATTGCGGGATTGTTTGGTGGTATTTGCGGAGGAATGGGACTGGGAGGTGGAACTCTTTTGATTCCCATACTAACAATATTATTGAGTGTTGACCAGCATTTAGCACAAGGCTTAAATCTTTTAGTATTTGTTCCTACTGGAATCGTGGCACTAATAATTCACGCAAAAAATAAATTGCTTGACTACAAAATGTGTTTGTTCGTAGCGATACCCGCACTTGCATCCGCCATAATTTGTTCTATATATGTAAAGGATATAAAGGGCGAATTGCTAGGTAAAATATTTGGCGGGTTTTTGATAATGATTGCTGTATATGAATTGATAGTTGCTATCAAAACGAGTGTAGAAAAACATAAATCAAAGAATGAATACAAATTTATAATATAAAAACTGCTTTGTTAAATTGTTATGGACAGGCAGTTTTTTTGTTTTGTAAGCATATAGTAATCTATTCAAAGGGGGGAATTATGATAATTGAAAGTTTCATTACCTTTATGAATAAGATAATGTTTTTTAGTTCGTATGTAGATAATGCTAGTAGTTTTCCAAAAACTTTGACACCCCAAGAAGAAAAGGAATATATTGAAAGATTTCGTAAGGGGGATATAAAAGCAAGAGATGCACTTATTAGCCATAATCTTAGATTAGTTGCCCATATAGTGAAAAAATATAGCAATTCAAGTAAAGATGCAGATGATTTAATATCTGTTGGTGCTATTGGTTTAATAAAGGCAATCAATTCATATTCTGTGGATAAAGGGACACAACTATCTACCTATGCTGCTAGATGTATTGAAAATGAGATACTAATGCTATTTAGAGTAAATAAAAAGCACCAAGGTAATATGTCATTAGATGAAACTTTGGGAATGGAAAAAGATGGAAATGAAATAGTGCTGGCAGATATCATAGGAGATACAGAGAATGACAGTATAGAAAAAGTAGAGATAAATATACTTACAGAAAAGTTACTTAATCTAATCAAAAGTAGTTTGACTTCCAGAGAGTACCAAATATTAGAACTGCGTTATGGCATAGGAAATAAAGTAGCCTATACTCAAAGAGAAGTAGCAAAGAAATTAGGCATATCTCGTTCTTATATATCTAGGTTAGAGAAAAAGGCTTTGCAAACTGTAAGGATAAAAGTAAAAGAACAAAAATTATTTATGGACTAAGTCGTTACCTAGATAATCAGCACTTTTCTACGGGGGCGGTTATATAAATATTTTCGATAAAAATAGATATTTTATCATTATTATAAAAATAAATTTGGGTATTGACAAAAAGAGTGGGCAAGTGATATAATACGGGTAGTACCTAGTTAGATGGTCGAATGCAAGTAATTGCATTAGGAAAGTCCGAGCACAACAGGGCAGGGTGCAAGATAACGTCTTGTGGAGGCGACTCCAAGGATAGTGCAACAGAGATATACCGCCACTTATTTGTCTATTTTTGTGTTTTTATGATTTTATAATCATATCTTACCTCCTATTTTTTCACAAAAGTTTCAAGTGGTAAGGCTGGAAAGGTGAGTTAAGAGCCCACCGACATTATAGTGATATAATGTGCTATGTAAACCCCACCTTGTGCAAGATAAGGAAGTTTAAAAAAGGTTGCCCGCCTACTTCCGTTATACATCGCTTGAATGTACTGGCAACAGTACATCTAGATAGATGACCATCCATTGACAAAACTCGGCTTATAGGCTAGCGTACCCAGACGAAGTTGATTATATCGACTTCGTTTTTTTATTGTTTAAATAATAAAGATTTCGTTATAATTTTATATATGTTGAATATATGGATTGATTTTAGTAGTTTTTTACTAATAACTATTATTACTTATAAATTTATAACCACTTTTTTGCCTAAAACCGAGGCAAGTCCTATGATATACAAAAGAAAAAAATTAAAAAACAAGAAAGTGATTTTTAACTTGCAAATGGCAACTATATATAAATATAGAAGTGGTTTTATATGGGCTACTAATGATGGAAAAATCAGTTTCAAAGTTGCAGATAAAAAAATTTGTGAAATTAGTATAGATATTTTGATGCCAACTTTTCAAAACATAAACTCATATTTTTGTAGGCAAAATTATTTTGTAAACGAGAATAGTTTTTGTTTTGAGATTAATAAAAATAGTATTTCTACAACTAATCTTAATAGCAGTATTTTACTTAAAATTTCAAAGCCTAAATTACATTTTGTTACGAATACAGAAAAAGGGGTTTTCTTTTTTGAAAGTAATAATCAAATTTTCGGTTTTAGATTGACAAGCGGAAAATGTACAAATATTTTTACTAATACCGAAAATATTTATTTTAGTTTTGATAAAGATTTTACATTAAGTTGGATAGGTGATTGCGAATATTTAACAAAATCACAATCAATAAATTTAATAAAAAGAGAATTTGGTGTAGTTGATACAACAAACTGGTCAAATTCTATCACCGCAAGTGAAATCTTATTCAAATCGAATAGTATAAAAAGTCATATGCTTCAAAATAGTTTAAAAATAGAAAATTGGAAAATTTTTACTAAATTATATAAAATAATATTTAAACAAGTTAAAATTCAGGACTTTATTACAGTTATAAAGCCTGATGAATTTTGGTTGGATTTGAGTAGTCTAGGCTTTTCAAAATTGATAAGTATTAATTTTAAAAATAAATTATTAGAAATAAATGATATATTAACAGGGTACAAAACCTTTTTAAAGTTTGGTCAAAATATTGTTTTTATAGAGAGAGGGTGCTACTGGGGTAATGAAATTTTATTTATAAAATTAAAAGGTAGTACGACAATGCAATTTAGTCCGTTTACCGAAAAACTGGACTTTAATAGTGTTTATTACAATAGTATTTTAAGTTTAAATAGTCAAAATCAAAAAAAGTTTGATATCTTATATTCAAAACCAAAACAATTAGATTTTGTTACGATTCTGGAACTCATAAACAGAGCAATTTTGCAAGGTGTTTATATAGATTTGCAAAAATTATTTTGTGGCATTATGGTTACAACCTTGCCAAAAAAGACACAGTTTGCATTTGCAAATTTAATGTTATCTTTTATGGCGGTCAAACAAGATTTTTTTATGCTATATGATTATGATTTTAGAAAATTTTTGATATCTCAATGTAAAAATTTGGATAAAATCAGCGTAGGAGAAGCCCGTTGTTTTGTCAAAAAAATTCTACCATATTTAACCGACGATACAGTAATAAACTTTTTGCTGGATTATTTGGAAAAAACAAAAAATACAAAGGATTATGCTTGTTGGGAATATGTTTATAGCGAAATTTTGGGAGTGAATTTGCGGGGTAGCAAAGTATTTTTTACTCAAAAAACAGATAAAAACAACCTTCATACGCAAGTGAAAATAAGAATAAATGACAAAATCGTACAGTTTATAAATAAAAATAGAACGCAAGGAATTATTTGCAATGACAGACTTTTAGTTGATATAAATTATATCGATTTGAGCACAAATACAAAAAAGTTTTTGGTGGAAATTTAATGGTGTTCGATTGTAATTGAATTATATCTGTGGTACAATAGTTCTAGGAGAAATTATGGATTTATTTACGGAAAATGCAAAACTTAATGCACCTCTATATGAGAGAATGCGACCAAATACTTTGGAAGAATTTTTAGGTCAAGAACATATTGTTTATCCAAATTCTTTGTTGTCCCGTGCGATAAAAAGTGATATGCTTGGAAGTTGTATTTTTTTTGGGCCTCCTGGGACTGGAAAAACTACGCTTGCTCATATTATTACACAAACTACGCATTCAAAATATGTGAAATTAAATGCAGTATCAAGTGGAGTCGCTGATGCTAAAAAAGTAATTGATACAGCCCGACAGGATTTTTTACTATATGGCAAAAAAACATATTTGTTGCTCGATGAGTGTCATAGGTGGAGCAAAGCACAAAGTGATAGCGTTTTATCAGCCATAGAAGAAGGTTGTATTATTTTTATTGGTTCAACTACTGAAAATCCTTATACTTCGATGACTCGTGCTATTGTATCAAGATGTAGAATTTTTGAATTTAAACCTTTGTCAAACAATAATATAGAACTAGCACTGGATAGAGCGGTTCAGGATAAAGAAAGAGGCTTTGGTAAACTAAATGTTGAGTTAACTAATGATGCTAAAAAACATTTTGCCTGGGTCGCAAGTGGGGATTTACGTTGTGCTATGAATGCTTTGGAATTGGCAGTCCGCACTACTCCTATTGACAAAAACGGTAAAATAGTAATAGATAAAACAGTAGCAGAACAATCTATTCAAAAGAAATCAATGTCTATTGATGAAGATATGTACTATGATATGCTTTCTGCTTTTTGTAAAAGTATACGAGGCAGTGATGCTGATGCTGGTTTGTATTGGAGTAGCCGACTAATCAATGCTGGTTGCGACCCGCTACTTATTGCCAGAAGACTCATTGCTCATTGTAGCGAAGATATAGGAATGGCAGATAGCAACGCCTTGTTACTTGCAATATCAGCACTTATTGCTTTACAAAATATGGGGTTACCCGAAGGTAATATACCTCTTGCACACGCCATTATTTATGCTTGTGAAGCACCAAAATCAAATAGTGTAATTCTTGCTTTAAATGAAGCAAGAAATGATGCAGAAAATATACGAGATGATAGAGTGCCAAATCATTTAAAAAATCACCAAACAACAGACTTTCAGGGTAAATATAAATATCCGCACAATTTTGGTGGATATGTGTATCAGCAGTATTTACCCGATAGTCTAAAAGATAAAATTTATTATAAACCTAGTACAAATGGAAAAGAAAAGGGTTTGGTAAGGAAAAAAGTTTTTAAAGATAAATAAAAAATTCTTTAAGCATATTTAATTATTTGCCTAAGTAAAATTAAAATGATATAATTAGAAAGCAATAAAAAAGGAGAAAATTTATGGAATTCAAAAAAATTGAAGAACTTAAAGGTACAAAAACTGAACAAAACTTGATGACTGCTTTTGCAGGTGAAAGTCAAGCCCGTAACAAATATGACTGGTTTGCTAGCATCGCTAAAAAAGAAGGTTATGAACAGATTAGCCGAATTTTCACTGAAACCGCAAACAATGAAAAAGAACACGCACAAATTTGGTTCAAACTTTTACACGGTATGAGCGACACCAAACAATGACTGGAATGGGCAGCCGAAGGTGAAAACTATGAATGGACAGATATGTATGCGGGTTTTGCAAAAACTGCTGACCAAGAAGGTTTTAAGGATATTGCAGATATTTTCCGTGGAGTTGCAAATATAGAGAAAACACACGAACAACGCTATAAAGATTTGCTAGCAAATGTAGAAAGTGGAAGAACTTTCAAAAGAAATACAGAAATGGAATGGGTATGTTTAAACTGTGGACATCACTATTTTGGTAAAGTGCCTCCTTTGGAATGTCCTGTTTGCCAACACCCACAAGCATATTTTGCATTGTTAAAAAAAGATTACTAATTTTGTAGAAATATAGAAGACTAAAAATTAGTCTTCTTTTTTTATAAAAATCCAAAAATTTTGTGAGTAAAAAAAGAGAGAGTACACACACTAGCACTATAAAAATGAGGTGCGTTTGTGGGAGTTCACTATCAAAACAGACAGTAAAACAGGCGATTATATTACATATCTTTATAATAAAATGAAGCGTAGCATAGTAACTTTGAAAGGGCAAATTGCTATTGCTAAAATTAATAACGAAAATATTTTATCTATTGCTGTTCCGCTAGATA
>Ga0172377_10002173_pt1 | contig 20083 bp, 19 predicted proteins | sample Pumphouse3metaG_FD_119749 | JGI IMG/M metagenome (GOLD analysis project Ga0172377, IMG submission 119749) | Leachate microbial communities from a municipal landfill in Southern Ontario, Canada - Pumphouse #3 metaG | ecosystem: Engineered > Solid waste > Landfill > Unclassified | place: Canada...
TAAAAAGAATATCTTTGATGGAAAAAATATAAGATAGCATGAAGACTTTGTTCGTACCTTTACAGAATGTTTCACAGTATGAAACTGTACTTGATAAAATGAAAATTCTCCTGGAAGCGGGGGCAGTAGCAGAAATAGATCAGGTAAACTGGGGAGTTGAGTTTCCGGAGAAAATGCCGGTTACAGTTCGCGTAGCACATAGCAATGTGAGTCTTTACCTATTCTATACTGTTATAGGTGAAGAATTGAGAGCCGTTAATACAGAAGATTTCGGTTCTGTGTGGGAAGACAGTTGTGTTGAGTTTTTTATGCAGCGTGAGGGTGAAACCGGTTACAGAAATTTCGAATGTAATGTGCTGGGAGCATTGTTGTCACGTGTACATGAATCGAGAGATAAAGGTGTATCACAAACTGAGTTGATGAGCTCTATTTACAGACACAGTACTATCAATCATAGGTATCAGAGCGGTAGACAGGTGAGCGATTGGTCGATGTATCTTGAGATCCCCAAAAAAGCTTTGGGTTTTAGAGATAATGAATCACTGTCAGGGCAAAGGATAAGAGCAAATTTCTATAAATGCGGGGATAAAACACCCAAACCTCATTATTTGAGTTGGAATCCAATTGATTTGCCGGAGCCTAACTTTCATGTACCACAGTTTTTCGGACTACTTGAGCTTGAGTGAAATTTCAAAAATGCAGACTAAGCTGACAAATAACTACACTCCGAATAAAATAAATTTCGGACAAAATATTTATATATCCCAGTAAGGAATAAACAAATACAATAAGAATGAGTGATATAAACAAGTTAAAAGAGATTGTCTCTCAATTTATCGGTGATATTGAGAATGTTACAGTTGAGCCACTCGGTAAAGGTCATATCAACGATTCATTTAAGGTAGTGGATGGTTATAACGAATATGTATTGCAGCGTATTAATCACTATGTTTTTAAGAATGTAGATCAGCTGCAGGATAATATTTACAGAGTAACGGACCATATTCGCCGAAAGCTAAAAGAACAGGGTGTGAACGATGTAGATCGCAGAGTTCTGACATTAGTCCCTACTTCAGACGATGCACTTTATTATCGTGACGGTGATGGCAACTACTGGCGCATGACAATATATATTAAGGATAGTAAAAGTTATGAGGAGATAAACACAGATCTGGCATATCGTGCGGGAATGGCATTTGGTGAATTTCAGAAGTCTTTGGAAGATCTTCCTGGAGCGCCGCTTTATGAGACTATTCCAAACTTTCATAATATGGAGACGCGTATCGAAGCATTCAGGGAATCTGTGAAAGCTAACAGGGCAGGGCGCATTGATGAGGTGGCAGACTTGGTTAATGAGATTGAAAAACGTGCCGAAGAAATGTGTAAAGCTGAAAAACTAAATCGTGAAGGGAAACTTCCTAAACGTATTAATCACTGCGATACAAAAGTAAACAATGTTCTTTTTGATGAACATGATCAGGTGCTTTGTGTAGTGGATCTTGATACTGTGATGCCCGGTTATGTGCTTTCGGATTTCGGAGATTTTATCCGTACAGGTGCCAATACGGGTGCTGAGGATGACAAAAATCTTGATAATGTTTCTATTGATCTTGATATATTTGAAGCTTACGCAAAAGGTTATCTGAAGCATGCAGCTTCATTTCTGACAGATGTAGAGATTGAAAATCTGGCTTTTGGAGCCAAACTTCTCACCTATATGCAGACAGTGCGCTTTTTTACCGATTATATTGATGGTGATGTCTATTATAAAACTGCATATCCTGAACATAATTTGGTGCGTACAAAAGCTCAGTTTAAGCTGTTGCAGAGTCTAGAGGAAAACTATGATGAGATGCAACAGATTGTACAGAAAGCTGCAGGTCTCTGACCAGAGTTTTATGTTGTAATACATTGCAAGCAGTTGAGAATAAACATAAGGACAAAATAAATAAAATCATATAAAACAAGCTGTGTAAAGAAAATTTTACTATCTTTGCACCGCTTTATTTTAAGGAGAAAAAGTGGCAAAATTTAGTTTGTACAATATTTCCCTAAAAAACCTTTCCTTAGGTAATCATACTTATGAGTATGAGCTGGATAAGAAGTATTTCGACGCAATAGACGGCGAAGAGGTCCGGAAGGGTGATGTTAAGGTAAAGGTGAATGTAAGAAGAACTTCGTCCACCTTCGAGTTTGTTTTTGATTTAAAAGGTGTCGTTAAAGTACCTTGTACAAGGTGTCTGGACGATATGAATCTTGATATTGATACTAACAATCGGCTTATAGTTAAGTTTGGTGAGGAGTATTCAGAGGAGAGTGACGAGATAGTTATTATCCCTGAAAATGAAGGAGAGATAAATATAGCCTGGTTCCTGTATGAATTTATTGCTTTGGCGATACCTATAAAGCATGTACATCCATTAGGCGAGTGTAACAGGGTTGTATCATCAAAATATAAGAAGCATAGAGCTGTAAGTTTAGACGATGATGATTCTGATGACGATGATACAGACTTGGGGAATGATGATATGGACTCTGGCGAAGATGAGGACATGCAGTCCGGTGATCCTCGTTGGGATCCTCTCAAAAATTTAAATATAGATGATAACTAAGTATAGAATAATTGAAAATTTGATATAAAATGGCACATCCAAAACGAAGACAGTCTTCATCAAGACAAGGAAAAAGAAGATCACATGATCATGCTAAAACACCAACAATGGCACTTTGCTCTAATTGCGGTGCATGGCATGTTTATCATACCGTATGTGGTGAATGTGGTTATTACAGAGGTAAACTGGCAATTGAGAAAGATGTGATGGCATAAATTGCGATCTCTGGAATTTTACTAAACAAATGACCCTGAAATGACCCGTTCGTTTTTTCAGGGTTTTTTATCATTATTAATTAATTAAAATGATGAGACAACTTAATGCAGTAATCACAGGTATTGCTGCAAGCGTACCGGATTATATTCTCACTAATGAAGAGCTGTCCACAATGGTAGATACTACAGATGAGTGGATTACTACCAGGGTTGGTATTAAAGAGAGACGTATTTTAAAAGGAGAAGAGCAGGGAATTTCAGTTCTAGGAACAAAAGCAGTAGAAGATCTTCTTAAAAAAACAAGTACAAAGCCCGAAGAAATTGATGTTGTTATATTTGCCACTTCCACACCGGATCATATATTTCCTTCAGCAGCATCAATAGTTGCAGAAAACTGCGGTATAAAAAATGCTTTCTGCTTTGATATGGAAGTAGCCTGCTCTGGATTTATATATGGCTTGGAGATTTGCAACGGTCTGATTAAGACAGGCAAATATAAAAAGATTATTCTACTGGCAGGTGATAAGATGTCATCAATCACTAATTACAACGATCGTACTACCTGTCCACTTTTTGGAGATGCTGCAGGAGCCGTTTTAATTGAACCTACAGAAGAGAATATTGGTATTATTGATTCAGAGCTGCATTCCGACGGGGTAGGTTACAAGCCGTTGCAGATGAAAGCAGGAGGAAGTAAATATCCTGCAACCGAAGACACTTTGAGAAACTCAGAACATACAGTTTATCAGGACGGAAAGGTTGTATATAAATATGCAGTATCGAAGATGGCTGAAGTTTCAGAATCAATAATGAAGCGTAACAATCTTGAAGCTGAGGATATCGACTGGCTGGTGCCTCATCAGGCAAATTTGCGAATAATTGATGCTACTGTAGAGCGTACAGGTTTATCACGTGATAAAGTGATGGTAAATATTGAGAGATACGGTAATACCAGTGCAGGAACAATACCTCTTTGTCTGTGGGAATGGGAACCAAAACTCAGAAAGGGTGATAATTTAATACTTACTGCTTTTGGAGCCGGTTTTTCATGGGGAAGTGTTTATCTGAAATGGGGTTATGATGGAAGCGATGTAATGCTTTCTGATTAGTATAACCGTAAATAATAATAAATGCAACAACAAAGTAAACATAAGTCGGGTTTTGTGAATATTGTTGGAAATCCCAATGTGGGAAAATCAACATTAATGAACAAATTGGTGGGAGAGAAGATTTCCATTATCACTAATAAGTCACAAACAACGCGCCATAGGATTATCGGGATTGTAAATACTCCGGAGTATCAGATTGTGTACTCAGATACGCCCGGTGTTTTACAGCCAAACTATAAACTGCAGGAGCAGATGCTCAATTTTTCGTTATCGGCATTGGATGATGCCGATGTTTTGCTTTATGTTACCGATGTTGTTGAGAAAATTGATAAGAACGATAAGTTTTTAAGTAAAGTACAGCAGCTTGATTTGCCCGTACTGCTTCTAATAAATAAGATTGATCAGACCAATCAGGAATCACTGGAGAAATTTGTAGAGATTTGGCATGAGTTGTTGCCCAAGTCAGAGATTTATCCCATTTCCGCACTTAATAACTTTAGTATAGATATTGTACAAAAGCGGATTCTGGATCTTCTGCCGGAATCACCTCCTTATTTTGATAAAGATGCATTGACTGATAAGCCTGCACGTTTTTTTGTGACCGAGATAATTCGCGAAAAGGCATTGTTGATATATCAGAAAGAAATTCCATATTCAATGGAAGTAGTAGTAGAGGAGTTTAAAGAAGAAAAAGATATAATCAGAATAAGGGCAATAATTCTGATGGAGAGAGATACTCAAAAAGGAATTATCATAGGTCACAAAGGTGAAGCAATTAAGAGGTTAGGTACTTTAGCCCGTAAGGATATTGAACTCTTTTTTGAGAAAAAGATTTACCTTCAATTATATGTGAAAGTCGAAAAAGACTGGCGAGACAGGGATAATACACTAAAGCAATTTGGTTATAAGCTTGATTGATATCACCTTGTACGCAATTATTGATTTATTATCAAACAAAACAAAATTATGAAAAATTTAGTAGCAATTGTTGGTCGCCCCAATGTAGGTAAGTCCACACTTTTTAACCGGTTGACTCAGAGTCGTCAAGCAATTGTGACTGATATTGAAGGTACAACACGCGACCGCTTGTATGGTAAAGTAAACTGGAACGGAAAGGAATTCTCCCTAGTTGATACCGGTGGATGGGTTGTTAACTCTGACGATATAATGGAAGATGAAATCAATAAACAGGTGCTTGTTGCCGTAGAGGAAGCAGATGTAATTCTTTTTGTTGTAGATGTCATGAATGGTTTGACTGACCTTGATACCAGTGTTGCACAGTTACTTAGAAAATCTGGCAAATCTGTTGTAGTTGTAGCGAATAAGTCTGATAATTTTGTAATCGGACACCAATCTGCAGAGTTTTATTCACTCGGATTAGGTGACCCTTATGCAGTCTCAAGTATAAATGGAGCAGGTACAGGTGATCTGTTAGATCATTTGGTAACTCTGTTCACAAAAGAAAGTGAAGAGGAAATTCTTGAAGAGATTCCAAAGATTGCCATTGTGGGCAGGCCTAATGCCGGAAAATCATCTATTGTAAACTCACTTCTAGATGAGGAAAGGAGTATCGTGACAGATATTGCAGGTACTACCCGAGACTCCATATATCACAGATACAACAGGTTTGGAATGGACTTTTATCTTATTGATACTGCAGGAATACGAAAAAAAGGTAAAGTAAGTGAGGATTTGGAATACTTTTCTGTAATTCGATCCATCAGAGTGATTGAGAATGCGGATGTATGTATCCTCATGATTGACGCCACAAGAGGGATAGAAAGCCAGGACATGAATATCTTCACGTTGATACAAAAGAACAGGAAAGGCCTTGTTGTATTTGTTAATAAATGGGACTTGGTAGAAGACAAGGATAATATAACGGTGAAGACATTTGAGAATGCTATTCGTCAAAAATTAGCTCCATTTACTGATTTTCCAATAGTATTTGGTTCTGCAATAACAAAACAGAGAATTCTGAAGGTTATGGATCTGGCGAAAGAGGTTTACAATAATAAAAAGCGAAGAGTTCCTACACGTAAATTAAATGATGTGATGCTTCCGATTATTGAAAATACTCCGCCACCCTCCAATAAAGGTAAATTTGTTAAAGTTAAGTATATTACACAATTGCATAATACAAGTGTTCCATCGTTTGTATTCTTCTGTAATTTACCGCAGTGGGTAAAGGAACCTTACCGAAGGTTTGTTGAAAACAGGATGCGGGAGAATTGGAATTTCAGCGGTACGCCAATCAATATCTTCTTTAGGGAAAAATAAATGGTGTAAACCGATGAATTAACAAAAATATTGCGTTAATTTGTATTACTTTGATATAAAGACAGAAGTAAAATCTGCTATTGTATCATAAAAAAAATAATTTGAAATGCATATTTCCGGCTTTCAAGCCGAGTAAAACTAAGGAACAGGGATGAATACTACAAACAATCTAGAGAACGAAAAACTATCGGTTAACGAAGTAGAATCTGATAAAAAAATACAGTCTGAAATAACAGAACAGGAAATTTCTAAAACTGTGACCAAGTCAGATATTGAACCTGAACCTGAGTTGAAAAAGGAGCAAATACAAGAGTCTGTAAAAGAGCAGGAACAAGAAACTGTAAAGGTACAAGAACCCGAACAGAAAGAAGAGACAGACATTAAGTCTGAACCTGAAAAAGAACCTGAAGCAGAATCTGTGATTTTTCAAGAAAAAGAAATTGATTACGATTTGGAAGATGCACACGAAGAGGATGAGTCGGATGATGATGTTGACGATATAGGCGATATTACCGATACTGAAGAATCAAATTCTGTACTGCTTTCTATAGAAGATATAATTAAGCATCTGCGAAATTTATTAGAAAAAGGTACTCTGAAACGTAAAAATGTAGAGGAGTATAAGAATCAATTTTATCGCTCACTAAGAAACGAGATAGAAACACAAAAGCATGCTTTTCTTTCTGATGGCGGTGAAGAAATTGATTTTGTAGCTGCAGAGCCTGAGATATATACTGAGGGTAAAGACCTTTTGCAAAAAATTAAAGAAAAGCGAGCTGAGCTTGTAGCAAAAGAGGATGCTCAAAAAGAGAAGAACGTTGCAAGGAAGCTATCTATCATAAATCAGATTAAAATACTAACTGAGACACAGGGACATGAGGATTTTAATAAGACTTATCAAGAGTTTAAGTCGCTTCAGCAGGAATGGAACGAAATAAAATTGATTCCTCAGTCGAAAGTTAATGAGTTATGGAAGTCTTATCAGCGATATGTAGAGAAATTTTATGATCTGGTTCGTATAAATAATGAATTCAGAGAATATGATTTCAAGAAGAATCTTGAACTGAAAACAGAGCTTTGTGAATCTGCTGAACGATTAGATGAGGAAACGGATGTGATTTCAGCTTTCCATCAGCTTCAAAATCTTCATCAACAGTGGAGAGAAACAGGACCCGTTTCAAGAAAAGATCGGGAAGAGATTTGGAACCGTTTTAAGTCTGCATCAACTACAATCAATAAAAAATATCAGTCACATTTTGAAGAATTAAGAGAGAAAGAAGATGAAAATCTTGAACTTAAGACTGCTATTTGTGAGAAACTGGAAGCGATAGATTATACTAAAATAAAAACTATCAAAGATTGGAACAGATATGTGAAGGAGGTGCTTGAATTTCAGACACAATGGCGTAAGATTGGTTATGTGCCCAGAAAATGGAATACAAAAATATACAAACGGTATCGTGCTGCATGTGATCTGTTCTTTAAAAATAAAAATGACTTCTATAAATCTCTTCGCGGAGAGATGGAGGAAAATCTTAAGAAAAAGATTGAGCTTTGTGAACGTGCAGAAGCAATGAAAGATAGTACTGATTGGAAAAAAACCACCCAGGATATGATAGATATCCAAAAAGAGTGGAAAACAATTGGTATTGTTCCAAGAAAGTATGTGGACGTTATCTGGAAACGATTTATAGGTGCATGCGATTATTTCTTTGAACAGAAGAAATTGAACACTTCTTCACGTTACGAAGAGGAGGCAAGAAATCTGGAAGCAAAAAGGGCAGTCGTACAGACTATCAAAGATATTGACAAGACACTGGAAGCAGACAAGGCCCTGGCTAAACTTCGTGAGCTTATGGATCAGTGGTACTCTCTTGGTCATGTACCATATAAACTAAAAGATGTGACATATCGTGAATTCTATGATGCCACAGAAGAACAGTTCGATAGATTAAATATTGACAAAGCAGACCGTAAACTTGAAAGCTTTAAAACCAATATTTCTGATATTGCAAAATCCGGTAATGCCAAGAATCAGTTGTTTTATGAACGGGAGAAACTTATGCGTCAGTACGATCGTATGAAGAATGAATTACAGACTTATGAAAACAACATAGGATTCTTATCAGTTTCTTCCAAAAAAGGGAACCATCTCTTGGATGATATGAATCAGAAAGTAGAGAAGATTAAATCAGAGCTTAAGCTAATAATACGGAAAATAGAAGCAGTAGATAAAGAGTTATAAAATAATATTTATACACACAAGAAAAGCGAATGGGTAACTAGTTCGCTTTTTTTTCAATTGTTATTATAATTTATTTGTTGTTACATTTTATTTCTTAATACAAAAAAAATAGAATGAAAAAACAATTTGTTAATTTTTTAAAGGGATTTGTAATAGTTTCAATTTGTTTATACCCTGTAAAAATATTTGCACAAGGATTTAAGGTTGAAAAAAGCCAAGTTCAATTAGCTGATCCATTCATAATGTTACATGATAATTTGTATTATGCTTATGGTACAAATGCTGCAGATGGTATACAGGTATATACTTCAACAGATTTATTAGAGTGGACTAAAGCACAGAATCTGGCGTTACACAAAGATGATTCTTATGGCGAAAAGTGGTTTTGGGCCCCTGAAGTATATTTTGTAAAAGGTAAATTTTATATGTATTACTCCGCTGAAGAACATATTTGCGCAGCAATATCAGACTCACCATTAGGACCGTTTGTGCAGGAAGACAAAAAACCAATGATAGAAGGAGAAAAAACTATTGATAATTCACTATTTATTGATGAGGATGGAACGCCATATTTGTTTTTCGATAGATTCAATGATGGATTAAATATTTGGGTAGCTGAACTAGAAGAGGATTTAATTTCAATAAAGAAAGAGACATTACATAAATGCCTTAAAGTTTCGCAAGAATGGGAGAAAGTATGGCCAAGGGTAAATGAGGGAGCTTTTGTCATTAAACATAACGGTCTTTACTACATGACATATTCAGCTAACAGTTATGAAAGTCAGTTTTACGGAGTTGGTTGTGCTATAGCTACAGATATTATGGGTGAATGGACTAAATACTCTCATAATCCTTTGTTACAGAAGCCTATAGATCTGGTTGGAGTAGGACACAGTTCAATGTTCAAAGATAAAGAAGGAGAGTGGAGAATAGTTTTTCATGCACATCAAAGTGAATCAGCAATACATCCAAGAAATATGTTTATTAGTAAAGTTGGTTTTAAAAACGTAAATGGAGTAGATGAACTATATATCGATCAAAAGTATATTATCCCATTATTAGTAAAACCATAGAAAGTTTAAGTTGCCGTAGTTCAAAATACCTCCTTAATTGGAAGAATAATCATGTTTTAATATCTTTGAAATAATTCTTAAAAACTATTTATAATATTGACTAATAACTATAACCTAAAATAATTTTTTATGAGAACATTTCTTACTTTCTTTTTCACACTTTTTCTCACGTTTAGTCTTTCTGCCCAATGGAAGCCTGCGGGTGATAAAATTAAAACAAGATGGGCATCTGAAATAGATGTGAATAACGTTTTGACAGAGTATCCAAGGCCTATCATGGAGCGTGCGGAATGGCAGAATTTAAATGGATTATGGAATTATGCAATTCTGCCTGTTGGTCAACAGCCTTCAAATTATGACGGGGAAATACTGGTTCCTTTTGCTGTTGAATCAAGCCTCTCAGGTGTTCAAAAACGAGTAGGTGCTGATAATGAACTGTGGTATCAGCGAGAATTTACCATTCCTTCAAAATGGAGAAACAATAAGATTCTCCTTCATTTTGGAGCTGTAGACTGGAGAGCAGATGTTTGGGTTAATGACGTAAAAGTAGGTCGTCATCAAGGTGGATACACACCATTCTCTTTTGACATAACACCTGCATTGGTGAATAGCACAAACACAATAAAAGTGAAAGTATGGGATCCTACAGATCAGGGATTTCAGCCAAGAGGAAAACAGGTAAATAGGCCTGAAGGAATATGGTATACACCTGTCACAGGTATATGGCAAACAGTATGGCTGGAACCGGTTCCTGAAACCTTCATTAAAGATCTTAGAATAACACCTAATATTGATAATAACACTCTACTGGTTGAAGCGATCACAAATGTTTACTCATCAGCAAACAGAGTAGAGGTTGAAGTAAAAGATGGTAATAATGTAGTAGCTAAAGGAAAATCAATAAATAATCAGCCGGTTGAGATATCCATGCCTCAAAATGTAAAATTATGGTCTCCCGATAGTCCATATCTTTATGATCTTGAAGTTGTGATTTATGAAGGTAGCAGACAATTGGATAAAGTAGACAGTTATGCTGCAATGAGAAAGTATTCGATGAAACGCGACGATAAAGGTATAGTTAGATTGCAGCTTAATAATAAGGACCTTTTTCATTTTGGACCACTTGATCAGGGATGGTGGCCTGATGGATTATATACAGCACCAACAGATGAGGCATTGGAGTATGATATTATTAAAACAAAAGATTTAGGTTTTAATATGATACGTAAACATGTGAAAGTAGAACCTGCACGCTGGTATACTCATTGTGACCGACTTGGAATTATTGTTTGGCAGGATATGCCAAATGGTGATCGTGGGCCAGAATGGCAAATGCGAAACTATTTCACAGGAAATGAAAGAGTTAGATCGGCTGAATCGGAAGCTAATTACCGTCAGGAATTGAAAGAGCTTATTGATTATCTATATTCTTATCCATCTGTGGGAGTGTGGGTGCCATTTAATGAAGCATGGGGACAATTTAAGACTAAAGAGATTGCAGAATGGACAAAAGTTTACGATCCATCTCGTTTAGTGAACCCTGCAAGTGGAGGAAATCACTACACAGTTGGAGATATGCTGGATTTGCACAATTATCCTAATCCGAAAATGTTTCTGTATGATGCTCAGCGAGCAACAGTCTTAGGTGAATATGGCGGAATAGGTTGGGCAAATAAAGAACATTTATGGGAACCTGATAGAAACTGGGGATATGTTCAGTTTAATAGCTCAAAAGAGGTTACAGATGAATATATAAAGTATGCCGAAGAGTTAAAACAATTAATTCGACAGGGTTTTTCCGCAGCAGTTTATACACAAACTACAGATGTTGAGGTTGAAGTAAACGGACTTCTAACTTACGATCGAAAACTTGTAAAGGTTGACGAGGAGAGAGTCAGAAAAGTAAATCAGGAAATTTGTAATATTTTAAACAATTAATTTAATGTTAAATTAATCTAGATGATTATAATATTAAAATTTGCCATCTTATTACTTTTGTTTAGTGGTTGCAAAACTCAGGAAACTGCAATTGTAGAACAAAAAAAACCAGACTTGGATAACTTGTATAGGAATCCAATAATTAATCGGAGTTTACCTGATCCTACAATTATTAAAGCTGAAGACGATAATTTTTATCTCTATGCTACAGAAGACACCAGGAATACGCCGATATACAAGTCGGCTAACCTGGTTGACTGGCAATTCGTTGGAACCGCTTTTACGAATGAATCCAGACCCACATTTGAGCCGGGAGGCGGACTCTGGGCCCCAGACATAAATTATATTAACGGCAAGTATGTGTTGTATTATTCTATGTCGGTTTGGGGTGGTGAATGGACTTGCGGTATTGGAGTTGCCACCTCAGACAAACCGGAAGGACCATTTACTGATCATGGTAAATTGTTCCGCAGCAATGAAATAGATGTTCAAAACTCTATTGATCAGTTTTACATAGAAGATAATGGTAAGAAGTATCTTTTCTGGGGAAGTTTCAGAGGAATATATTATATAGAGCTATCTGACGATGGGCTTTCTTTAAAACCCGGTTCTAAGAAGCAACAGGTTGCAGGTACAGCTTATGAAGGAGTATATATACATTTGAGAAATGGTTATTACTATATGTTTGCTTCAATTGGATCTTGCTGTGAAGGGCTCAACAGTACATATACAACTGTTGTTGGTCGTTCTGATAATCTTTTTGGTCCTTATGTTGACAAACAGGGTAATCCTATGATGGATAATAATCATGAAATAATTATTCATAAGAATAGTGGATTCGTAGGTACAGGTCACAATTCAGAAATTGTTCAGGACAAAAATGGGGATGACTGGATCTTTTATCATGCGGTATCAGTAAGTAATCCTAAAGGGCGAGTTCTTAATATGGATCGTGTCAGGTGGAGTGGTGACTGGCCGTATATTGAAGGTGATTCCCCTTCTTTTGAAGCAGAAAAACCTAAGTTTTAGCTGCTCTGTTTAGAATAATTCATTACATTTGCGATAGAGAAGTGATTATAAATAAGTAAGATAAAAATAAATTAAAATATAAAAATTAACATGATGAAATTTAATCAAATCGTTTTACTGCTTGCGATTATAGCGGTAGTAGGATGTACAAACAAACAGCAAGAAGCGCAAACCGAGGAAACGACATTGTCCGGACTTTACAAAAGTGATTTTGAAACTTTAGTGGAAGGTGATTCAACAGACCTTTATGTACTGACAAATGCTAACGGTGTTGAGGTGACAATCACGAATTATGGCGGACGAATTGTTTCTGTCATGGTGCCTGATCGTGAAGGTAATTTGAAAGATGTTGTTTTAGGTTTTGATAATATTAGTGATTATATGTCTAATGACAATAATCTTGGTGCAACTATTGGTCGTTACGGTAACAGAATTGCCAACGGGAAAATAACTGTTGATGGAGTCGAATATCAGTTACCGCAAAACAATTTCGGCCACACACTTCACGGAGGACCAGAAGGATATCACAAGAGGTTGTTTAATGCAAAACAGTCTGATAATCAAACCCTAGTACTTACTTATTTGTCTAAGGACGGAGAAGCAGGGTTTCCGGGAAATCTGGACGTGAAGGTAACAATGATTCTTACAGATGATAATGCAATTGATATTCAATATGAAGCTGAAACAGATAAAGAGACAGTTGTTAATCTAACAAACCACTCATATTTTAATTTATCAGGTGATGCAAATAACACTATATTAGACGAAATTCTTACTATAAATGCAGATCAGTTTACACCGGTAGACGAATCTTTTATGACTACAGGAGAAATTTTACCGGTAGAAGGAACACCAATGGATTTTAGAAATCCTACCCTAATAGGTGAACGAATTGATAATTATGAATTTGAACAATTGAAATTCGGTGACGGTTATGATCACAACTGGGTATTGAATACAGCAGGGGATATTAGTAAGGTCGCTGCTACTGTTTATTCACCTCAAACAGGTATACTTCTTGAAGTATATACAACAGAACCTGGTTTACAAGTCTATTCAGGTAACTTTCTTGACGGTTCTTTCATTGGCAAAAATGGTGCAGTATACAACAAACGAAATGCAATCTGCCTGGAAACTCAGAAATATCCCGATTCTCCAAATAAAACAGACTGGCCTTCTCCATTTCTAAAACCCGGAGAAAAATATACAAGCCGTTGTATATACAAATTTTCTGTTAAAGAATAATTATTCCCAATTCAGATATATAGGAGTGTCATAAAACCTATTCACAAACCTATTCACAAACATTATGAAAATAAGAACATTACTTGTTGTTTTGATATCTTTAACGTTATCGACTCAATTCCTGTGGTCAAAGTCAAATGAGGAAAAAAGGGAGTTCTACCAGCTTACGGTATATCATTACAATACACCTTCACAGGAAGCAATATTGGATAATTATTTTCAGAATGCACTGATTCCGGCATTGCACGACATGGATATTCAATCTGTTGGGGTTTTTAAGGCAATTTCAAACGATACCTCCACTAATAAAACTTTATATGTTTTATTTCCAATAAAATCCTTAAACATGGTTGATTATATAAACGGCAAACTGCTCAATGATGAAAAATTTAAATCAGCCGGTAATGAATACCTGAATGTGAAATATGACACTCCTGCATATAAACGAATAGAAACAATCTTACTTAAGTCGTTTTCCTTATCTCCGGTAATGAAATTACCAAAGTTGGATTCTCCTAAAAATCAACGTGTGTATGAGTTGCGTAGTTATGAAAGTGCCAGTGAAAGCATATTCCGTAATAAAGTTCAGATGTTTAATGAAGGTGGAGAAATTGACATCTTTGCAAAACTAAATTTTAATGCCGTATTTTATGGAGAAGTTATTGCCGGTTCACAAATGCCGAACCTCATGTATATGACTACATTTGAGAATATGGGAGAACGAGATGCACATTGGGATACTTTCAGGAATGACGCTGACTGGAAAAAACTTTCATCGCTATCGGAATACAAAAATAATGTTTCACGCAGTGTGATTACACTTATACGACCAACGGATTATTCTGATTATTGATATAAAGTAGACAAATAATGTAAAACTATGACTAAAAGAATAGATTAAATTGTGTTTAGATGTTTGAATTGAGCGATAAAAAAGGAATAGTATTAATTATAACATTGTCTTTAGTTATATTGTTAAACTCATGCGGATTAAAGCAGGAACAAAATATTGAATCAGGTGATGAATATATAGATACAAGTATTTATAAATATGGAATCTGTGTTGATTCTCTGGATGTTAACAATTTTACAATAGAAAGAGGTGACTTACTGGCTCCAATTTTATCTAATTTGGGATTTACCGGGTCAGAAATAGAGGATATTTGTCAAATAATGGAACCCTTATATCCACCATCTAAACTTCAGATTGGTAACACATATTCAACAATAACAGCTCAAGACAGTACACAAGCTATTCAATACTTGGTATTTGAAAAGAATAGAACTGATTTCGTAGTAATAGATCTTTGCCGAGAGGAAATATCAGCGTATGAATCTTCAAAACCAGTAACACTTCGAAGAGAATATGTTGAAGGCACAATTACATCATCCCTGTGGAATACACTTGTAGATGCTGGTGCACCCGTTTTACTTGCATTAAAACTATCTGATATATTTGCCTGGCAAGTTGACTTCTTTGATGTAAAACAGGGAGATTCATTCAGATTAATGTATGATGTTGCATATATTGATGATACTACTTTTGTAGATATAGCATCAATTGAAGGGGCTGCTTTTACTCATCAGGGTAAGAAGTTCAGAGCAGTACCGTTTCAGCAAGATTCTATAATAGAGTATTTTGATGAAGATGGTAATAGTCTACGTAAAGCATTTTTAAAGTCCCCTCTAGATTTTTACAGGATATCTTCTAGATTTTCTAACGCCAGGTTTCATCCGATTTTGAAGAGATACCGTGCTCATCACGGAGTAGATTATTCTGCGCCAACAGGAACGCCAGTAAAGTCAATTGGCGATGGAGTAGTTGTTGAAAAATCTTATCAAGCAAATGGTGCCGGCAATTATTTAAAGGTTAAACATAACGCTGTATATACAACAACATATATGCATTTGAGTAAGTTTGCAAAGGGTGTTGAGAAGGGAGCCAGAGTAGCTCAGGGTGAAGTAATAGGTTATGTCGGTTCTACCGGTCTGTCAACAGGTCCACATCTTGATTTCAGGGTACACAAAAATAATCAGCCTATTAATCCTCTTACAATGGAAGCACCACCATCATTGCCTGTAAGACCAGAATTGAGGGATAGCTTTATGATGGTTTATAACAAGGTCTTTTCGGAACTGGATAGTTTGCAGTATGTAGATAAACTTTATGTGTCAGATACTGACTCAGTAAGTTTAAGCCAAGGGGTTTGATTTGTAATATTTGCACCAATATTTTAAACCGCAAACATCACATTTAGGTTTCCTGGCTACGCATGTATATCTACCATGAAGTATAAGCCAATGGTGTGCTTTAGACTGCAATTTCTCAGGAATATACTTAATAAGTTCTTTCTCTGTTTGAAGAGGACTTTTTGAATTATTTGTCAAACCAATTCTGTTAGCTACACGAAATACGTGTGTATCCACGGGCATTGCCGGCTTGTCAAAAGCAACAGCTAATATAACATTTGCTGTTTTTCGTCCTACACCTGGAATTGATAACAGTGAATCGATGTCTGAAGGAACCTTTCCATTAAAATTATTTACAATTTTTTTTGCCATTCCAACAAGGCTCTTTGACTTGTTGTTTGGGTAAGTACATGATTTTATATATTCATAGATTACTTCAGGTGATGTCTCGGCCATTGTTTCCACTGTAGGAAAGTCATTAAAGAGCGGCGGTGTTATCATATTCACTCTCTTATCCGTACATTGTGCCGATAAAATTACTGCTATCAACAACTGATAATTATTTTCATAATGCAGCTCCGTCTCTGCCGATTCTACATTTTCTTCAAACCAGTCCAGTACTTTTTTATATCGCTCCTTTTTTGTCATTCATTTCTAATACTAATACAGTTATATTAGCTAATCAGATCTATGTTATACGAAATTATTCATTAATAATACCTTATTTCATCCGAAAGCGGTATAAATCGGGCACTAAGATCCGGGTCAGCCATATCAGGATCAAGCGGATACATGGGGCGATTTATTCTTTTGTATGGCAGTCTCATTAAATCCTGGTCTACACCTCCTGGAGTTAATGCCATCAACCAGTCAGCTCTTAAATCATACAATTCAGGAGTTAGATAACCAATTTTAACTACAAGTATATCTGTTTCTTTTGGATTTAGACCCAGATCAGTGAAATTACTCACGTAGTGATAAGCATTTCTTTTTTCAGTAACGATAGTATAAATATTTCCTGTTTTAACGACTACCTCTGTATTGCTATTACTTTCTTTAATAGCAGTAATTTCTCCTTTTATTCTGATAGGTGGTGCAAAACGATTATCCACTTCTGCTCCTGCCATTTCATCAATTTGACCACCTACGCCAATCTCCAGAGCTTTTTTTATGAGTTCAGGTCCAGGTATTGAAGCATAGATAAGTTTTTTACTGTCAATATCTTTGAATTCTGGTCGTTTAAAGATCTCATGTAAAGTCCATGTAACATCGCCTGCACCCCCTGCAGTTGGATTGTCGCCCATGTCGCTAATAATAAAAGGTTTTACATTGCTTTTGAAAGCTTTGTCAAGTGCATCATCCAGGTAAGTTGTTGGTGCAACAAATTCAAATTTATCCCTTACTTTCCAAAAATATTGTGCTAATGTTTCAGCAGCTTTACCCACTGCTTCTTTATCATCACCATAAGCTACTACTACCCCGTGATTTCGAGGTTCATCCGCCCATGGATATGACATCCAGATCGATGCATCGATAACTTTGTTGCCATCAATTTGATTAGGTATTTGTTCATATAAGCCTTTACCGGGCTCAATACGTGTACTGGTTTTTTCACCGGGGAGTAAAATAGGAACCGGAATAAATGCTTTATAAGCAGGTTTACCTTTTCCTGATTCCAGTCTGTTAAGTAAATTTGTAACAGCTCTTTTTTTAGTTTCAATAGCATCTTCATGAGGAGCAAGGCGGTAACAGGTAATGAGATCAGTGTTTTGTGCTAATCTTGGTGATACACTTCCATGCAGATCCATAGTTGTTGAAATTAAAACATCAGTCCCAACCAGTTCTCTGATTCTAACCAAAAAATCACCTTCCGGGTCATCAATTCCTTGAACACTCATAGCTCCATGGATATCAAAAAACAATCCGTCTAAAGGAAGATTTGCTTCGAGCATTTTTAATGTTTTAGATACCAGAGATTCGTAGGCTTCTTGAGTAACGATTCCACCCGGCATAGCATGTCCACGTAAAGTTGGTAACCATATAGCTCTGTCAATTATTCCTGAATCTGCATCCATAAAGGGATAATAGCTAAATACATCTATACCCTCTCGAGCTCTGAAAGCTTCTTCATTAGTCACTGCCGGTGAAAAAGTACTGGATTCAATAGCTATTCCTGCAATAGCAATTCTGGGAAGTTCTTTATTACCCTGGCTATTACATCCTGTCAGAATAAGTAGGCATCCAATAGAAATAACAAGAAATATCTTTTTCATTGTAATACGTCTTTTATTGATTATTAATTACATGAATAGTGTGCATAGCAACCAGACAAGCAGTTTCTGTCCGAAGTCGTGTATTACCTAAACTTATAGGTTCAAAACCATTGTTAATTGCATCTTCTACCTCATTTTCACTAAAATCACCTTCAGGTCCAATAAGTATAAGTGCATCTTCACCCTTATTATATAATTTAGCTAATGGACTCTTAGGCTTTTCGTGACAGTGAGCAATAAATTTTTTTGATTTATATGGCTTTGTAATGAATTCATTAAAAATCATTTGATTATCAATTTCAGGAAGCAAGGCTTGCTGAGACTGTTTTAGAGCTGCTACAGCAATTTTTTGCAGTCTTTCAGTTTTTACATCCTTCCTTTCAGAATAGTATGATTTCAGAGGCGTGAATCTGTCAATACCTATTTCAGTTGCTTTTTCAATAAACCATTCATTTCTATCCATTTGTTTAGTAGGAGAAAAAGCAATATGTAGTTTAAAATTCCTGACAGCAGGGATTTCATAACGTTCAAGGACACTAACAGTACAGTTTTTAGAATCAGCATGTACCAAAATACAATTATAAAAATAACCTTTTCCGTCAGTAACTGTCAGGTTGTCGCCGGCTTTCATGCGCAGGACTTTTACGCAATGCTGCGATTCAAACTCCGGAAGCTGGAGATTATCATTAATATCAGGACTATAAAAAAGATTGAAAGACATTATTTTATTAAATCAGGATCTATTTTCTCTACGGTTTATCTCATCTCGCAAACGAGTTGCTAATTCATAGTTTTCTTCATTAACAGCATCCCTCAGACGGTGTTTTAGTGCATCAAGACGCAGGCTTGATAATTCCTCTTCATTATTTATTTCAATGTCATCACCAGATGAGTCATCCTGTGCCGAAGTGGCTTGTTCATCAAAAATGATTGCCATATTCTGCATTATCTCCTCTGTTGTATATATGGGTGAATTGGTGCGTATTGCCAGTGCAACAGCATCAGAGGTTCGAGAGTCTATTTTATATTCTTTGTCTTTGTGTTCGAGTAACAATTCTGAAAAGAATGCACCTTCCTCAAATTTATAAATAACAACTTCTTTTAATTTGATATTAAGTTCCTTAAATATTGAACACATTAAGTCATGTGATAATGGTCTGGGTGGCGTTATACCCTCCATTACAATAGCGATTGACTGAGCTTCGGGTGTTCCGATAACAATTGGAAGACGGCGTATACCATTTTCTTCAGAAAATATAAGTGCATAAGCGCCGGCTTGAACCTGACTGAACGAAATCCCCATTATGGATAGTTTTACTCTTCCTTTCTCCATTTATTCGGTTCTTTTGATTAAAACAACACCAAATATACTAATTTTTTATAAGTAATAATTTCCAGTATCAGTTTTTTAAAAATTTGGAGGTTTTTGATGCATAATAACTAAAAAAGTTGTATCTTTGCAATCGCAAAACAAAATGGTGGTTGTAGCTCAGTTGGTTAGAGCGTCGGATTGTGGTTCCGAAGGTCGCGGGTTCGAGCCCCGTTTTCCACCCTGGTCTCTTAAAAAGAGATTTTTCATTCTCATAAGATTAGTTTTAGGTAATCACGTATTTCGCATACGTGATTTTTTTTTGCCTGCCCGAAAATGTCACCATATAGGTTGGGATTCTCAATAAAAAAAATGTTATCTTTGTATTTATGCCTATTCCATTAAAGTTAACTTATTATAGGAATTTGAAATTAAAACTTAATAACAATCTATTATATACATTTTATGCACTCTAACACATTAATAAACAAAGTCTCCGACAACATTCGCATACTCTCTGCATCCATGGTTGAATCAGCCAAATCGGGTCATCCCGGTGGTGCTA
>Ga0172377_10002174_pt1 | contig 20077 bp, 18 predicted proteins | sample Pumphouse3metaG_FD_119749 | JGI IMG/M metagenome (GOLD analysis project Ga0172377, IMG submission 119749) | Leachate microbial communities from a municipal landfill in Southern Ontario, Canada - Pumphouse #3 metaG | ecosystem: Engineered > Solid waste > Landfill > Unclassified | place: Canada...
AGAAGAGGTTTTCTCCAATAAAACAGGATTTTTTGGTAAAGAAGATTTTAAATCCAGTTTGCTTCTTTATTTATATATCCTTATATATACGTGTTAATTTTCTGTGTTGTTCTCATGATACAATTATCATATGCAAAAAAAGAAACAGATACGGGATATTATTTTTCGGGCAGCGACTGTGATTATCAGTATTCTCTCTTTTTTAGGTGTCCTTTATTATCTGTTTAATCTGTTTCTCGGAGAAAAGGGATTAACTAATGATTTTCAGAAATGGGCAAATGAAAATCCTCCTCTTGCTTATTGTCTGTTTCTTTTGATTTCTCCGTTTATCAATCTCATTCCAGGAATCAGTTCAATCTTCTTCATCTCTTTAGGCAATATGCTTTTTAATGATCAGACACCTTGGGGAATGGGAAGAACATTTCTTATCTGTTCCGCTTCAGTGATACTGACTTCTTCATTGATGTTCATAATCGGTAAATTAGGCGGCAAGAAAATAGTTGACTGGATTGTCGGAAGAAAAGCCAGTGAGAAGAGCCTTAAGATGCTGACAGCAGGCGGTAAAGCTGCTCTTCCCATGATGTATCTTCTTCCTTTCTTTCCTGATGACACTCTATCATTGGTTGCCGGTATGACGGAGATGAGTTTTTTGTACAACTTCATCTGTACGATGATTTTCAGAAATATCGGTGTTCTGGTAATCTGTATACTGGGTACGGATTTCTTGGATTACAAGAGCTTTTCCTGGTGGATGTGGTTAGTCTTTGCTGTTCTAGTGATAACAGTGTTTTTGATATTTGGTCTTTTAAGTTATCTTTATTATCGTCATCTTCGATATAAGCAGGAAGGAAGACATTATCTTCTAACCAGTGGAATAATTCTTAAAAGCAAAAAGAACTAAGCGGATTTTTTTTGTTTTTAGACCGCACTTTTTGTTTGGATTGACATTTTTATATGGCGGTATTATGATATGAAAAGTAGGAATAGTATAACTTGTTATACTTGAAAGAAGGACAGAAAATGAAAGACAAAAAAGAACGGGACGCTATAAAAGCTGAAAAAGCAGCTGCCAAAGCCGCTACTAAAGGAAGAGCGATGGCCTCGACTATAGTCGGCGAAAAAGGCCAGATTGTCATTCCTAAAGTCATCAGGGATATGTTTGAAATCAACCCCGGTGACCGAGTGATTGTTTTAGCTGATAAAAAGAGAGGAATAGCTATTGTCAAAGAAGACGGATTTCTTAACATGGCTGTAAAGGCGATGGATAACAATGAGTAATTATTCATTGGAGATCAAAAATCTCTGTAAGACTTATCCTTCTTTTACTTTATCTGATATCAGTTTCTCCTTGAAAGAAGGAGAAATAATGGGTTTTGTCGGACGTAACGGTGCTGGTAAGACTACTACGATCAAGTCTATGTTCAACCTTGTTCATCCAGACAGCGGAGAAGTGTTAGTTCACGGCTCTTCTTTTTTAGAAAATGAGCTTGAAAACAAACAGATCATGTCTGTTCTTCTTGGCGGCATCGATTATTATCCAAAGACTAAACTCAAGACTCTGACTGACGTTACAAAAAGATTCTATAAAAACTGGGATGATAGAAGATATAGAGAATTTCTGAGCAAGTTTGCTCTCGATGAGAACAAGAGAGTCTCAGAACTTTCGGCAGGCATGAAAGTAAAATACGGATTGGCAGTCGCTTTGTCTCACCACGCAGATATCCTAGTTCTCGATGAACCGACAAGCGGTCTTGATCCCGTATCCAGAAATGAAATTCTGGAGATCTTCGAATCTCTGGCTGACAAGGAAAAAGTTTCGATTCTTTTCTCCACTCACATAACTTCCGACTTGGAAAAGTGCGCTGATACAATTACCTATATTCAAAAGGGCAGGCTTATTTCCAGCAAGCCTCTAGAAGAATTTAAGAATGACTACTTAGTAATTGAAGGTAATAATTCTCCTGAATTTGAGAAGATTAAAGATAAAGCAATTTCTTATCATATAAGAAGAAACAAGGTAGAGGCGCTTTTTAAGAAAGATGAGTATAAAGGTCTTGAAGGCTTTGAGACCAAAGAACCAGATTTAGATACCATCATGGTGTATCTTGAAAGGAACAACGAAAATGAAGAACCTGTTATTTAAGGAATTCCGTCTGGCTATTCATCCAATGGTTTGGGTATTTTCTCTTTTTGGAGCGATGATATTCATTCCCAATTATCCTAATACTATCTTTGCCATCTATGTCATGATGGCATTCCTTTTTCTTTTCCAAGGCGGAAAAGAAAACAACGATCTTTTCTACAGTGAGCTTCTGCCTATCAAAAAGAGAGATATAATCAAAGCTAGATTCTTATCGATCTTATCTTTTGAGATGCTTTCAGTCATTGTCTGTGCTATTGTCTCTGCCATTACCTATTCGATGAATTATGGTCTTTATGGAAAACAGATATCCAGTCTGACTACCGACTCATTTATAGGAATACCGCCAGATCCGGCATACTTTGGAATTGTTCTTTTCTCTTTCGGAGTCTTTAATTCAATCTTCTTACATCTTCATTATAAAAACGGCTTCAAGATGTTAGTTCCGATGATCGTTGCCACTGTTGTTGCCGTTATTCCTCTTATTGCCGCTGAGGTTCTTTCTTCGATGTCTGGTACTCCTTTGGAATCAGTTTCCATTCAATTGATCGCAGTCAATTCATCTACGGCTTTGTGCCAGTCACTGATTCTCATTATCGGTGTTCTTTTCTATGTCTTTAGCCTTCTTTTCACTTTTAAAAGAGAAGCTGTAGTCTTTGAAAAGACCGATATCTAAATTATATATACATTTAAGTATTCTAAATAAGTTGCTTTTGCCTTATAATCTTTATATATGAATGTATTATTGATTGAAGACAATGAGACTTTAGCTGACACAATCAAAGAATATCTAAAAATCAAACACATAGAATGTAAAGAGAAATTTGATGGTTATCAAGGCTATGAAGAAGCTTTGACTGGTGTTTATGATGTCATTATTTTAGACGTTATGCTTCCTCATAAAAACGGATTTGAAATTCTCTCTGAATTAAGAAAGAACCACATAAACACACCTGTTTTGATGTTGACGGCTAAATCACAAATATATGACAAAATCAAAGGCTTTGAAAACGGAGCTGATGATTATCTGACTAAGCCTTTCAATTTCGAAGAACTCCTCTTCAGGTTACGTGCCTTAGATAGAAGAAAAGAAAAAATCATAATCAGCAAATATGAATTCAATGATATCGATGTAAATGAGAATACACTTAATCTCATATGCAATGACGATTCGATAAAACTCTCTCAGAAAGAATTTGATATGCTCAGAATGCTGATTCTCGCCAAAGGAAATACTGTCAGCAAAGAGAAGATAACTGATACAGTCTGGAGTGACAACTATGATAACCAGTACAATTCCACTGAAGTTTATATTTCCTTCCTTAGAAAGAAACTAAAACAGCTGCATAGCAAGACAAAAATTACTTCAATCAGGGGAATAGGGTATAAATTAGATGAAGAAAAAGAATAAACATCCTCAATATAAAGAAATCAACCGAACCCATTTAAAATTTCTTCTTATCTGCGGTCTGTCACTTTTTTCGGTTTTTGCCTGTGTCCTTCCTATGCTCATTCATTATTTCAGGACCAGAGAAGAAATGGGTGCCATGATTGAAATCGACAATCTGATTTCAGAAGTATCTAAAAAAGAGATGGCTGGCGAAGATACTGAAATGGATGAATACCCGATGTACTCCCGTGAGTTCATCATCAGGATATCTGATGAAGGAAACATCGTGGGATTATCAAATTATGATAATTACAAAAAGTATATAACTGAGAATTATGATTCTTTCAAAGATCAGTTTATCTATTTCAAAGATAATATCCGTGTGTTTTCAAGAACTGTCAACAACATAACTTATTATGGCGGTTTTGAACAGACCACTGAAATCCTAGCTAATAATCAGCAGATTGTGATTATCGAAGCCTATCTTTGGGGCGGCTATGTGGTTTTGATGGCACTGATTTTAGGCCTATCATTTCTAATGGTAAAACCCTTGAAGGAAGGTGTCGATAAACAGAATCAGTTCATTGGCAATGTCAGCCATGACCTGAAGACACCATTGGCGATAATAAGATCCAATGCGGAGCTTCTAAGAGAAAAGAATACTGATGAGAGTGAAAACAGGGAAATCAGCAATATAATCAGTGAGACGGCAAATATGAATGGCCGAATCAAAGATTTGATGACAATGTCAGAGATTTTATCGACAGATGTAGATTCTACAGCCATCGATATATCTCAGATTACCGAGAAAACCATTTTGACCTATGATGCCGTATTCTTCGAAAACAAAATAAAATTCGAATCAGATGTTGATGAAGGAATAATCATCAAGTGCCATGCTTCAGATTACAAGAGGATACTCGATAATCTGATTACCAATTCTATTCGCTATGCTGATTCAAGGAAAGAAATCACTCTATCATTGAAAAAGAACAAAAACAATGCCGTTTTAAGAGTATTTAATACAGGATGTGAAATAACACCAGAACAGAAAAAGCAGTTATTCAATCGGTTTTTCAAATCGGGTGATAACGCTAATGCCAGCGGTCTTGGCCTCTCCATCGTAAAATCCATCTGTGAGAAATATGATTTCAAGATTGAAGTAGATACTGACCTTCATGAAAGCACTGCTTTTAAAATCACTTTCAGGAATCAATAGATTAGAGCAAAAACTGTAATAAAGGAAAAGCAGCAGCTGTTTTAAGACAGCTGCTGCCTCAGGAGAAAATATCCGTCTGCTATAACATGAAAAATAGCAGAGACAGATAGATGATTGAAATTCCCGATAGGACCATAGTTCCTTTGGGAATGGTTTTAAAGTTAGGTGCGAAATTCTTAATCGAATCAGAGAATTTTTCCTGACTTGATTTATGGAAATTAAAGATTCGTATCAGGAAGAAGGAGATAATACCAAGGCTTACACCTATGCCGATGCTTGAAAAAGCAAAGGAGAATAGAAGAGTTATGAGTGCGGGAATCGTCTCAGAATTGTCTGACCAAGTGATTTTGGCGAGGCTTTTCACCATCGAAAGACCTACTAAGGCAATGACTGCATCCGCAATTCCAAAAGAAAGCGATGAAGTCAGATAGATGAATCCTCCAAAACCATAAGCATAATAGCTGAACTCATTCATCGATCCGATGACATAGGTTGAAGTCGCAAACAAAGCAGGGAATACCATGATGAACATCGATATTAGGAATCCTATGGAACTGACAAGAGGGACTATTCCACTCTTTCCCTGGTCTTCGATACCGGCTAATGAGGATTTTCCTAATCTCACCGAACCCAAACCCAAGAAAGGGGAGATGACATTTGTCGTGGCATTGATCAATTCGGTTTTGTAGATGCCGTTGGAGGAACAATGATCGACATGCCATTTTTCGTCTTTGATATTCTCATTAATTTTGCTTTCGGATGATTGTAGAGTGCCTTCTAGATCATACATACCTAAGAAGACATATTCGATAACGCCTGTGATTACCAAAACAGCTGTGTTTCCCTGGAATGCGGAGAAATCCGTTCCTTCTGTAAACACTTTTCCGAAATTAGACAGTATTGATGAAAAAGCAGAAGACACATAAGTGAGATAGCTATCACCGAAAGGAGTAGAAGTACTGGCAGAACTTCCAGCCATGACCCAGATTCTTCCAAAGTTCAGAATGGAGTCGGGATCAGAGGTGTCAGAACTGGGATTCATTCCGTTAGTGATGATATTAGAAACGAAGAAGATGACGGTAGCTAAGGAAAAGGCTTCTAAATAGGGATGCTTGAGCTTTAGACCTTTGAATAATCCTAAGAAGACAATGGCCAGAAATGTTCCTATCATCGCCTGAAACTGGATGGTGGAAAGAGTACTGTAGTTTCCCAAAGTATAATAGTTGATTGATGTGACTGTCGAATTAGATAAGCTATTGATTGAAACAGTGTTTTTTGAAAGAAGACCAGATAGTGAAAGACATGTCATGAAAAGTATCAGACCTAAAGCAGCTGGGAGTGTTTTTCTTACTCCAATTGGAAGAGCTTTGTAGATGAAAGAGCGAATGACGGGAACGCCGACGACAACGGCATAGATAACAGCGGCTATGAGGTTGATGAAAAGAAGATTGTAATAAGAAAGACCAGTAGTTACAGATACTAGACTTAGGAGATTTGTTCCAAGTCCCATCATTGAGAGCTGGATAAAGGGAAGACGGGCTATTAAACCTATGATGATGCTAGAGACAAAAGAGATGATCAGAGAGGCAAGATAGATTGTGGCATAGGTCAGAGCATGGGTTTCGTTGGCCTCAGACAAGGATGAGTCGATTGTGATATTCCCATTAATTGAATTCGCCACCATCTGCATGTTGACAAAAAGCATGCAGATAGCGATGAAAAAGACGATGATGCCGGCTAAGACTTCAGAGCGGAGTGTTCCGCCTCGGTCTAGATGATGAAAATATTTGTTTAATAGGAGGGAGAGCCTCGTTGGCTCTCCCTTCTTTCTTGCCGGAAGTTCTTCTTCGTCATCTTCTTCCTCTTCGATTTCTTTGTTTTTGGTTTTGATCATGTGTTATCGTCCCTGATTATCTTTCAAAAGAGGGAAAGAAGTCGTGAGTTACGGCAAACATCGGACCCCCAGGGAATCCACCGGTACTTGCCTTAATGTCTTTGACAGAAACAGTATAGGAACCATCCTCGTTTGCAGTCTCTCCGATTGTGTAAGTTCCAGACAGAGCAGTGTCATTCAAAGTGAGAGTTGCTTTTAAAGTCGTGGTTTCACCACCCCATCCCTGACTTTTCACTACTTTCATGTCTAAAGTCCCGGTGATTTTTTCTTTGCTGTCTTTGACAGTATAGTAGAAATCAGAATTTTCTTTAGTTCCGGACTGGCAGGTCAAAGGACGACTTACACCATCGATAGTAGCTGCAATATTTAAAGTTGCAGGGCCAGTATAAACTGATTCTTCTTTGGTTGCATTAAAGGTGAAATTAGGAATCTCAAAATCATATTCATAATTAGCATTTCCAGTAGCTGTTTTTATGTTGGACCCATTTCCGACAGCTGAAACTGATACTGTGAAGTCTTCAATATCACTAGCTGTATAAGAATTCTTGCTGGTGACTTTCGAATTATTGAAAGTAAAGGAATTGGTCGGTCCTTGGATGGAGTTAGTCCAACTTAAGTCAGTCAGATTCAGCTTTTCCTTTTCTGCGCCTTGGGAGTCTTTGATTGAAAACTCCATCGCATAGGGAAGACCGGTGGAAGTAAGGCAATTATAGTAGTAATTGCTTCCGGCTGTGATTTCAATCTTCTTGTCATCGTTGACGTTGAAAGTGAAATCGCTGGGATTAGCCAAATCTCCTTCTTTGGTGAAAGTATAGATGTTAGGATCAGAGGCACTGTGAGTATCGTCTTCTAAGGCGATTGTCTGAAGAACATAATCACCGACCGCCAAGGTGGAGAACTCCACTGGAGAACCAGCCGAGGTGGCTGAATTCGAATATGTTCTCAGATTGAAGTTGTCTTCGATGTAGCCTTTGCTTCTTTTATCCGCAAGTCTGGTGGCAGAGGTGACATTCTCATTCCAGAGATACCAAGTTTCATCTTTCTTGATTTCAAGAGAAGTGGCCTGCTTGGCACTTCGGTCATTTGCCTTCAGAGCGTTGTAGGTATCTTCGTTGATTCTTCTCATCATGGTAACTTGATAGTATTCAGCGTTTTCGACGGTGGAAAAATGGAATTTTCCTGTTGAGGAATCAAAAGTGAAGTCAGTAGGTGTACTAAACTTGTTGTTGCTGGCTCCGCAAGATGCTAATGAGATAACAGTGCCGAAACCAAGCATACATAATACAAAATTCTTTTTCATTTTACTCTCTCCTATGCTGTCTTTTTATCTTCGTCAGATTTTTCTCTGTTCTTCTTCTTTCTGGGAAGATATGCCCATAAACCGGCTCCGATGATTCCTAAGCTTAAAGCGGTGTTCCCAAGAACAAGGATTGTAGCAGGGACATTGTAGTTTGCGACTCTCTTAGTCGTGGAATTCAAAGTCTCGAGGTTGTGACTGTACTGGTAGAGGGCATTTCTGGAAATTCTGTGAAGCATGTATTTCTGATAATTGGTGGCAGTGGATTCAGAGAAGGTGGTATAAGTCGGGTTCTTGCTTAAGAGACCAGTACCTAAGATTCCGCCTTCAGCTCCCATGAACCAGAAGGAGTAGTTGTTATAAGCGTCTGATCCTGAACCGTCGCCGTCAGTGATGAGCATACCTTTCCAGCCCCACTCGTCTCTGGTCATATCCTGATAGAAACCAGAATGAGACCAGGCCATGCCCATGGAGTTCAGAGATCCCATGATGCCATCGACCTTGAAGAATTTCGTCGAGTATTCATAGGGCTTGGAATAGATTTCACGGATGGAGCTTTCATTGGCCCAGGTGTTGACACCGCCTCGGTTAGTATCAGAATCGTTGAGTGCGAAATGTTTGACAAAGACATGCATGCCAGTAGATACGATTCCGCTTGCTGCATTTCCGCCGATGATTCCTGCTAGCAGTCCGTCTTCGGAATAATATTCAAAGCAACGTCCTCCAAAAGGAGTGCGATGAGTATTCATAGAGGGAGCATAAGCATAGGTTGTTCCATTTAAGATGTCCTGATGCCCGTAAGCGACGCCTTCGGCTTTGGCTAAGTCTTCATTGAAAGTCGCAGCGATGATACAGGCACAGTTCCACCAGGTATTATCGTTCTTCTGAGCATTTCCGGCTTCTCCCGGACCATCAGAGGAGTTAGAGAAGACTTTGCCGACTTCATCAGCGTTTTGCTGATGCCAGGCATTATCTCCAAAGAGAGTATCGGCACTGGTGAAACTGAGTTCATTGGCTAATTTGTCCCAGCGTTCTACATCCTGGTCGGAGACACCGGACATATGTTCGCACATTAGCTTAGTAGCCGTGCCTTTGAGATTGGCCTCGGCCTGGGTATCAAAAATAGCAACATAGCCATCATCGGCTTTGACTGTTTTTCCTGCATCGTCTAAGGCGACATAGTAAGTGGCATTGAAAGAGATAGGAGTAGAAGCTTCTGATACTAAGTAGGACTCATCATCTTGGGATTTTGAGTCTCTGGTAGTCTTTTCGTTGATGGCCGTATCGTTTCCGTAACCATATAGGGTTTTGGAAACCTTGCCGTCTCCGAAAGTAATGCCCTCAGCCAAAATGCTGGAATAGTTATAGGTCTTGCCATTGTTGACTCCGTCAACTGTGACAGTCTCAGGTTTCAAGTCAATCTGTTCAGCGACAGCATCTCCGGCTTTTCTTATGCCGTTTGCACCATTTACGACAGGTGTTTTCTCATCTCCTGTTGCTGACCAAAGATAACCATTTCCTGAATTCTTTCCCGTGAAGTCATCGGACTGATAAGACATGATTTCAATCATGCCTTTTCCAAAGTTGTTTCTTGAAAGATATCCAAGATTATAGTTACCGGAAGCTCCACCGTTAACTAGCATTGAACCATCTCCGGCTGTGATATCATTCATCGCATTGACAGCTGCTTTTCCTTCTGTGTTAGTGACTCCGTTATAGGTGGTGACACGAGGTCCGGCCTCACCGTTTTTGTATTTTACTGTATTGCTCAGGTTTACTTTGACGGTTCCATAATCTTTACCGAATTCTTCTTCATTGGCCCAGCCATGGGCGTTTGGCGAAACGTGGAAAGTATAGTCTCCTTTTTCAAGGACATAACATCCCTGACCGAATTCATCATAAGAGGCGAGAGAATCGGTCGAGAACTTCACTTCGACTTCTTGGCTCTCACCTGGCTTGAGACTGTCAGTCTTTCCAAATCCCACTAAGACGACTTTTGATTTCTCAAGACCGACACCGGAGATTCCAAGAGAGGTATCTACAGCGTAAGGTGCTTCCATGTAAATCTGAACGACATCTTTTCCGGCGACATCACCAGTGTTTGTGACTTTGACCTTGACGGAGTTTTCACCATGGGTTTCCAATTTGATGTCTTGGGAAGCTACGGTCTGTGAGAAAGTGGTATAGGAAAGTCCGTAGCCGAAAGGATAATCAACCACTTCGCTATAACCTGAATAGGTAGCCTGAGGACCCTTTGTCTTCATATTGGCATAGGTATTGGTTTCTGAAAGTTCGGAGAAGTATTTGTCATCAGAAACAAGGTTGCCCTTGAACTTGGTCGATTTAAACTGAGTGGAATCAAAGAAACCAGTGGCATCTGCAGTCTCATAATATCTGTAGCCGACATAGATTCCCTCATTGTATTCGTAGTATTTGTTTTTACTTCGGGTCGTAACATTTGAATAAGTCTGATCATCGGCAGAATAGAAAGTGGGATTGGTGGTCGTATCATATCCCCAGGTATCGGCAAGATGTCCCGAAGGATTGGCTTTTCCGCTGAGAATATTGGCGACTCCCTGCATGCCGGCTTCACCAGTGTGACCAATCCATAGAGCGGCATCAATGTTATAGTCGGGATTATCTAAGAATCCGCATTCCATTTGCACAGCTGAATTGATAAGGACTACAGTATGAGTGAAGTTCTCTTTACAGAATGCCAAAAGATCTTTTTCATTGTCAGTCAGTTCAAGATATACACGGCCGGTCGTAGTGTCTTTGTTTCCGTCAAAATCAAGAGAAGGAGAGGCACCTTCCGCACCGCTTCGTCCGAAAGTGACAACCGCCGTATCGGAATAGGTTCCGATAGTAGGCTTGGCAAAGGTCTCATAAGTCTTTTTTGTAAATTCCAATATCTTTGTATAACTGGTGAAATCACTGGAAGAAGCCTTGGAGACAGGATCATTTGCATCCATATAGGTTCCGTTAGGAGTTCCGTTATGAACATTTGATCCATTTCCTAAGGCATTATCAATCCATTCCCAGGCACTCTCGTTGTAGTCGATATTCGCATTATAGAAAGCGTCATCCAGCATGACGGTGGCATCGTCATCTTTACCGCCGGCCGATCCAGTTCCTCCCTGAATATAGTTGTGTGAATAAGAACCGAGGATTGTCACTTTCTTAGATCCTAATGGAAGCATCTTGGTTCCATCACTCTGCTTTTTGTTTTTGAGAAGAGTAGTTCCCTCTTCCTGGATTTGAATGTTTACCGCATTTCCTTCAGCTAAAGTATCTTTTCTCGTATAGGCAGTTGAAGTATCAGTACCGAAGGAATAGGCAATTCCTTCATAGTTGCTGCCAACTCCGGCATTAAGACCGATGGCTCCGCCGGCCAATAAGGCAATAATGGCAGTGCCAATGATCTTTCTTCTCTTTTTTCTAGTCATTTTATTTCCTCCTAGATATGACTAAAAGGGTGAATTGTTGGGTGAGCATTTTCCGTGGCCTTTGGAAAGCGCTTACTGCATATAGGCTAAGGAAATGAACTTGAAGTTTCCTTGAAGAATCTGGAAGAAATTTTAATAAAACCAAAAAACACCGAAAAAACAGGTATTTGAACCTGTAAAAAGAGGCAAAGAAAATTAAAGGGCTAAGGGGACAAGAAGGATAAAAAAGATCTTACTTACATGGCTTAAATAATAAAAGTGTATTTTTAGGTTGCTTTTATGTTTTGTATGTATTTTAGAGGCTTATTTTTAACACCAAATCATCGCCACTATCATAATCTGAAAATGGAGTGGAAGGGTTATATTTTGTATAGATTACAAGATAAGGTATATTAGCTTCTAGTATTCTGCTTATAGATGAATTATGAGTTCCATTATAATCATCATTAAAACCAATGTCTCTTTCCATTGGCTCAGCCGATCTTGGATCTAAGAGGTATAAATAACTATCAAATAATGCTTCTGTTGTAATTGTGTAATTTCCAGTTGATGGAGGAATAAATCTCACCAAATGTGAATGTTATTGAGCAGCATAAGTATACCATTTAAAATTTTCATAATTTATGTCATAGATTTCTTCATAAGAACTCATGCTAGAGGAGTCAAATTCCTTATCATAGAACGAATTTGACACTAACAATTTAATTTTTCCAAAGGCTGTTGGTGAATAAAACATTATAAAGATCGCCACCATTTGTTGGACCGTCTTTTGCAAAAGATGATGTACCTTTTAAATTATTATTATTGCGTAAATTTTTAACTGTTTGTGATTGACTAATAGTTTATGCATTAGTTGTATTCGAATTGTTATAACTTGAAATAGACTTTGGCAGCATAGAAAAGGACATGTACATTAAGGCAATAACTAAAAGTAATATTTGTTTTATTTTATTTTCCTCCTATATATGAAATCAATTTTTATCGTCAACATATTCGAAAATATCACCGGGCTGGCAATCTAAAACCTCGCAAATTTTATCCAGAGTCGATATTTTGATTGCTTTAATTCTTTCATTTTTGATTGTTGAAGCATTCACATAAGTAAGTCCGACCTTTTTTGTCAACTCCGTAACTTTCATTCTTCGTTTGGCAAGCATTACATTCAAATTGATTCTTATCATATTACATCCTCTAATTCTTTCTCAATCGCTATGCTTTCACAGACTTGTTTTTTAAACAAACCATTAGGAAAACAAATTCGGCAACGAAGGCAAGGCCACACATAATAAAAAATGAGTTCAATGATGAATCTTGTATTTCTTTCTGATGTTATATTGGGATCTTGTAGTCCGGCAATATCCAACGACAGGAAAAGAGGACAGATAAATCCTATTAGGACAATATTCATCACTATACATAAAATAATACTGATTAATGAATAAATTTTGTTTCATACCTCAAATCCTCTATGTTTTGATTATAAGTAAAGAATCAATTTTATCAATACATATGTATTGTATTTCGATATACAGGATTTATAAATATGGTGAAAAAACAAAAGAGGACTTAGAATATAAGCATTCCAATATATAAGGAGGTCAGATATGCCTTGGTATTATATTCTTTTTATAGCCATCGGTTCTGTTTTACTGGCCGCTATTATCCTTATATTATCTATATCTTATCTGATAGCCAGGTATTCGATAGCCAAACCGGCTAGATATAAAAGAGAAGAACAGAAAGTCTATAACCATAAGATGGGTTTTGACTTAGGTACTGAGACTATGACTCGGACACCTATTGAATTTAAGATGAATGACGGATACGTACTTCACGGAGACTACAGCCTTGTTAAAGGATCAAAGAAATTCTGTCTTCTCTGTCACGGACATAGATCCAGCCGCGAAGGAGCTTTGCGATATTCGGTGTTGTTTCAAGAACTTGGCTACTCCACGATCATCTATGATCAGAGAAGCCACGGCGACAACATTCATAAGACTGTGACTATGGGTTATCAGGAAAGCAAAGATCTTTCAGCTGTCATCGATGAGGTCTATGAAAAGTTTGGAAAAGATATCTATCTAGGTCTTCAGGGTGTTTCTATGGGTGCAGCAACCGTTCTTTTATCTACAAAATATCAGCAGAAAGTGAAATTCATCGTCTCTGACTGCTCTTATTCATATTTGAAGGATGTCATAAGAGACATGATCAGACGTTATCATCTGCCTTCGAAGATTCTTCTTCCTTTTATCAACTTCTATTTGAAGACACTTTATCATTTCAGTTTTGATGATGCTTCTCCTATCAATTGCATAGCTTCAAACAAGATTCCGGTTCTTTTCATTCATGGCCAAGACGATCTCTTTATCAATGTAAAGGCAGTACATGAGTTATACGAAAAGGCGACCTCGAAAAAGGACCTTGTCATCTTCAAGAATGCCGGCCATGCTTCTTCTCTTACTGTGAATCGGGAACTATATAAAAGATCTTTAACTGAGTTTTTGTCTTCTATCGATTGATATACTCATTTGACTAGGTGAAAAACGACTGATTAAATGCTATCGGCCTTCATGTAATCGCTTACATGAAGGCGGTCTCTTTCCTTATCCCATTGATATATATACGTGGATTATAGGCGTTGAATAAAAAATAAAGAACCTAAATTTAATCATCTTCATATTTGTCTTTTACCAAAAACAGCCGACATATCGGGTTTTATGACGCCGATTTGAAAATAATCAGTGAGAAAATTGCGATAAGACAGCCTTTTTATTAGAAAAATCAGCAATTTTACTCCAATGCATTTTCCTTGAAAAACAGCCCTGATTACAATATAGTATTGTCAATATCTCAAGATATCCCGTGGAGGATTCAATGAAACAAAAAGATAGTGCTATTTCTTTCATCGAAGATGGCTACACTGATTTCAAACAACCCTATGAGATGAAATTCTCCGATGACGGCAACCAAGATCCGAAAAGAAACAACGATAGAAGACAAAACGGCAACAATAAAGGCGGTACCCCTAATCGCGGTTATATCTCCATTATTCTTTTTGCCATTGCCTTTATCACCTTAGTTGCCCTGATGCTTTACTTCTTCGTCTTTAACACCAGTTCTCCGACTCTGACTGCCAATCAGAACGATATTGTCTACAACATCGATACTGATAATGACGGCAAAGCCAATCTGACTGAGGACGGCTACCCTGATTTCAGCGGCATGGACACTTCGACTCAGACCTTTACAGTCAAGAGCGACTCCAATCCTAACGGAGTCATCATGAATGACTCGAATTTAGGTGCCTTGGCTGAAGTTCTTATCGATCCTACTACCTATAAACCGGTAATCACTGTCACTAAGAGCGTCAACACCAGTGACACTTATGCCGTTTCCGGTACGATGTATCGTCTTGACAGCAAGACTAACAAGTCCGTCAAGTATTCCTTCTCGATAAACGGTGCCATCACCAAGAACTACTATGACCATTATCTTTCTCCTATTCTTTCCAGAGTTCAGGTCAAGAACAGCGACAGCGGCAAATATGTCAACTACTATACGACTTCTACTTTCCTTTATTCTGAGCAGAGTACTTCTTCAGTAGCCAGCTGGTTAGTTCCTCTTATCTTCTCCGTCATCGCAATCGCAGTTGTCTTCTGGCTTGTCAATCGTATGTTTAAGGGTGTCGGAGCTGGCGGCGGATCTAATCCGATGGCTGGTTTTGTCAACAACGTCGCCCGCAAAGAGAGCACCTCTAAAGTCCGGTTTGCCGATGTGGCCGGCTGTGATGAGGCGAAGGCTGAGTTAGTTGAAATGGTCGATTATTTCCATTCTACCGATAAATACACTCGTTTAGGAGCCAAACTTCCTCATGGTGTCTTATTAGTCGGCCCGCCTGGCACCGGTAAGACTTTACTGGCTAAGGCTGTTGCCGGTGAAGCCTCCGTTCCTTTCTATTCCATCTCCGGTTCTGACTTTGTCGAAATGTATGTCGGTGTCGGTGCTTCCCGTGTCCGTTCCTTATTTAAGACTGCCAAGCAGAATGCCCCCTGTCTTATCTTCATTGATGAAATCGATGCTGTCGGTCGTCAAAGAGGTGCTGGCTTAGGCGGCGGAAACGATGAACGTGAGCAGACATTAAATGAATTATTGGTCGAGATGGACGGCTTTGAAGACAACAATGGCGTCATCGTCATGGCTGCCACTAACCGTTCTGATGTTCTCGACCCGGCTTTGACTAGACCTGGACGTTTTGACCGTACAATCACCGTTGATCTTCCCGATCGTTTAGGAAGAGCGGCTATATTAAAGGTTCATTCCCGCAACAAGAAGCTTGCTCCCAATGTCAGTTTTGACGATATTGCCGGAAGAACTGTCGGATTCAGCGGCGCTGATTTAGCTAACATCATGAACGATGCCGCCATCTTGGCTGTCCGTGCCAACCGTTCTGCTATCACCACTGCCGATATCGACGAAGCTATCGACAGAGCTATTGCCGGACCGGCTAAGAAGTCTCATTTAGAGCCTTCTGAGAAGAAACAGGTTGCCTATCATGAATCCGGTCACGCGGTCATCGGTATCTTCCTTCCTTATTCTGATGTCGTTCAGAAGATCACCATTATTCCCCGTGGAAGAACTGGCGGTCATGTTCTCATGACTCCGGCTCAGGATCACTTCCTGATGACTAAGAATCAGATGCTAGCCCGTATTACCGGCTATTTAGGCGGAAGAACCTCGGAAGAGATCTTCTTTGGTGATGTATCCACCGGTGCCTCCAATGATATCGAAGTTGCTACTCAGTTAGCTCGTTCGATGGTCACTCAGTATGGTATGTCCGATTTAGGACCCGTCCAGTACGAAAGACCTGGCGGATCTGTCTTCTTAGGACGTGATTACAATTCTACTCAGTCGAACTATTCGACTCAGATCGCCTTTGAAATCGATAAGGCTGTCCGAGCCATCATCGATGAATGCCACGAACAGGCCACTAAGCTTTTAACCGAGCATAAAGACGATGTTCAGCTTATCGCCGATACTCTTATTCAGAATGAGACCATCACCGCCGATCAGATCACTTATCTGCTCAAGAACAGAAAGTTACCTCCTGTCGATGATGCTCTGATGACTTCAAAAAGCGGTATGACACCTAAGAATGCCAACAATATCGTCCTCTATCCCGGCTATGAGAGTTTCTACTGCGGACTTGATAAAGTCATGCTTGGGAAACCTTCACGTCTGGTCTTAGTTATCGCCACTGCTAACGGTCATCCTATCTCCGATGCCGAATACAAGAAAGCCTGCACTGTCGGTGCTCCTGATCCTTCTCATATCGGAATGTTCTTCATCACTTTCAGCCAGAGTTCACATATCTCCCTGACTGTCGAGACTTTCGCCTCTCACTTAGAAGCCTATACCGGCGTCCCCACTTTGCTTATCAAGACGGATGACTACAGTGTCTCATCTTTGAGAGGCACCTACGAGAAATCTGAGAAAACAGCTGAGGAAACCAATAGACCTGGTGTCGTCAAGGAAATACTACCTGCCGAAAAGAAGGATGACGTTAAGACTGATAAAGACGTTTCTGGAACTGACAGCAAGGAGGATAAGTAAGGATTATGGCTAAGAAGCAGTTTTCAAAATATGCCATCAAGACGATGAACAGAAATCCCAATGTCCGCAAATGCACTCCCTCAAAGATCATGTTCACGGAAGAATTCGCCTTGAAAGTCTGCGAAGCTTTGAAAAAAGGAGAAGACCCCTGTCAGGTATTTACTGACAATGGCTTCTCAATCCGTGTCTTAGGACGCTCAAGAATTTCCGGTATCATCGGATTGTGGAGATCTCAGTATGGATTAGAAGGCCTGGAGAAGAGAAAACCTGCTCCTAAGCCTAAGAAACATGTTGAGACCGCTTCTGAAAGAAGAGAGAGAAATCTTCAGTTTGCCATCTCTTATTGCGATAAGCAGATAGCTGACCCGTCTTCTCTTTCTTTACCGGCTGATACACCCCTGGAGACTCTTCAGTTTGCCGCTATCCGCAAGGCTTATTTAGACAAACTTCCCTTTGTTGTCAAAGACCTTTGTGCTCATTATGGTTTCCCCTATACCAAATATCATGCCTATTTAGTCGAAACCGCACCTAAAGATGATGAATTCGATAATATTCTTAACCCTCATCGTAGGAAATAAAGTATACTTTTACCGAAAGGATTTAGTGAAATGAATCAAATTGTTTTAGCTGGTATGGATGGCAAAACCATCACAATGATCATTGTTTTAGTCGTAGTCGCAGTTTTGATTGCTATTGGTATCGGTATAGTTGTCTGGGGTATCAAGAAGGCCAATGCTCTGAGAAGACAGATGGTCAAGATCAAGGAAGCCGCCTCTGATATCGATGTCGCTCTTACCAAGAGATTCGATCTTCTTTCCAAGCAGTACGATATCTGCAAGGGTTATGCCAAACACGAAAACGGCACTTTGATCGATGTTGCCAAGATGAGAAGCGGATTAAGCGAAGCCAAAGCCTCTGATGGTGCTGTCGATATGAAGAAGGCCAGTGCCAACAACGCCGCCATGGATAAGCTTTCCACTAATATCAACATCATCGTCGAACGTTATCCTGAACTTAAGGCCAATACTTTATTCATCTCTCTTTCTAATTCCTGCTCTGATGTCGAAGAACATCTCCAGGCCAGCCGTCGTCTTTACAATTCCAATGTCTCTATCTATAACCAGGAAATCGTCGTCTTCCCTTCTTCCATCATCGCTCATATGATTCACGCTATGCCGGCTGACTTCTTTGAAGCTGAGGAAGCCAAGAAGCAAGACGTGAAGATGGAATTCTAGTACTAATAAAAAAAGAACAAACGGCTGAGTGATATCAGCCGTTTTCTATCTCTGGAAATAATCATAATGGATATACTTGAATTTACTGATGAGAAGGCCAGGAAAATAGTCGAAGACGGCTATGTTCTGGCTTTGCCGACAGAAACCGTCTACGGACTTGGTGTCCGATGGGACAGCGAAGAAGCCTATGAAAGACTAGTCAAAGCCAAGAACAGAAGACCCGATAAGCCAATCGCCGTCATGTGTTCGAAGGATTTTGATCTTTCTCCTTATTTTGTCATCACCCCCGGAATCAAGAGAGTCATGGACAAATTCCTCCCTGGTCCCTTGACTGTCTTAGTCAAGACGAAAGACGAAGCTCCCAATCAGAGTCATTTAGGAACATTTGTCGCCGGTATCCGTATTCCCGGAAAGAAAGACCTCTTAGATTTCCTTTCTTCTCTTCCTTTTCCTCTGCAGGTGACAAGTGCCAATCTCTCCGGAGAACCGGCCACATCCTCTTTCGATGAGGTGTATAATATCTTTAAGGATACCAAAGACGTCGAAGGCATTGTCAAAGGTACCTGCAAATCCAATGTTCCCACCACAGTGGTCTCTTTGCTTGACGATGAAGTCAAGGTCATCCGCCAAGGAGAGATCAAAGAAGAAGACATCAGGAAAGCCTATTATCAGGAGGACTGAAAATGAAAATAGCCTTTGGATGCGATCATGGCGGTTTTATCGTCAAAGACGACGTAATCAGACATCTTAAAGAAAAAGGATATGAAGTACTGGATTTTGGAACCTTTTCCAATGAAAGCTGCAACTATCCTGATTTCGCCTTCAAGGCCAGTGAAGCCGTTGCTTCTAAGGAAGCCGACAAGGGAATCCTTATCTGCTCTTCGGGAGAAGGTGTCTCTATCTGTGCCAACAAAGTCAAAGGAATCCGCTGCGGGATTGGCTATAACGATATTGTCAGCAATCTTATAGTCGAGCACAACCACTGCAACATGATCGCTTTTGGAGCCAAGTATATGGCTCTTGAAGATATCCTGAGAAGAATAGATATTTTTCTATCATCTATACCTCAGGAAGGACGCCATCAGGTACGTGTAGATCTGATCGACGAATACGAAAAAAAATCCTTCAAGGATTAAGGATATATAAATATATATATAAAGACCTTATAACTATAATAGGGTCTTTTTTTGTTTTCCTGAGCATTTTGAGAAAAGCCCAGAAAACCTCGAAAAAAAGATTTTAAAATATTTTTACTTTTTTGTTGACTATGACTACTGGTAATGATAAACTTTATCTCGCGCCTCAAAAGAGGCACAATACGGTCGCTCTTTGAAAACTGAACGGGATGTACAGTCATTACAAGGAAGTATATACATACATTCGTCAATTACCTTGAGTAATTTAAGTATGGGACAGTAATACCGGAACATAAATAATAAGTCGGCTGCCAGGCCGGCCTCAATCAACATTGAGAGTTCGATCCTGGCTCAGGATAAACGCCGGCGGCGTGCCTAATACATGCAAGTCGAACGAGTCCAGCAATGGACGAGTGGCGTACGGGTGAGTAACACGTTGGTAACCTGCCCCCCAGACCGGAATACCAGGCGGAAACGCCTGCTAATGCCGGATGTCGGATCGGAGCCTCAGGGCTCCTTTCTGAAAGGCGGCTTCGGCCGCGCCGGGGGATGGACCTGCGTCGCATTAGCTAGTTGGCGGGATAAAAGCCCACCAAGGCCGGGATGCGTAGCCGAGCTGAGAGGCTAAACGGCCACATTGGGACTGAGACACGGCCCAGACTCCTACGGGAGGCAGCAGTAGGGAGTATTTGGCAATGGGGGAAACCCTG
>Ga0172377_10002176_pt1 | contig 20073 bp, 20 predicted proteins | sample Pumphouse3metaG_FD_119749 | JGI IMG/M metagenome (GOLD analysis project Ga0172377, IMG submission 119749) | Leachate microbial communities from a municipal landfill in Southern Ontario, Canada - Pumphouse #3 metaG | ecosystem: Engineered > Solid waste > Landfill > Unclassified | place: Canada...
CGGCCGACGGCACTATCAAGTGGGTGCTGGAGGTAGATCATCATAATTGTATTGAAACGGTGTTTATTCCAGAAGATGATCGCGGTACTTTGTGTATTTCCTCTCAGGTCGGTTGTGCGCTGGAGTGTAGTTTTTGTTCTACGGCACAACAGGGTTTTAATCGTAATTTGGAAAACTGGGAAATCATTGCTCAAATGTGGGTGGCCAATAAGGCGCTGGGTGTGACGCCACGCGATGAACGTGTGATTAGCAACGTGGTGTTTATGGGGATGGGTGAACCCTTGTTAAATGTCACGCATGTGTTTCCGTCTGCGCGGATTTTAATGGATGATAATGCCTATGGCTTGTCTAAGCGTAGGGTCACTATTAGCACAGCAGGTGTGGTGCCGGCGATTGATATGTTGAAACAAGAAGTGGATGTGAGTTTAGCCATTTCGCTTCATGCGCCGAATAATGCGCTGCGTGATCAATTAGTCCCGATCAATAAAAAGTATCCGCTAGAAGAGTTGATGCCGGCGTTATTTCGTTATGTTGAGGGGGGGAGCTCAAAAAAACATATTACCGTTGAATATGTGATGTTGGATGGGATCAATGATCGCTTGGAGCACGCGGAACAACTGGTAAAGTTGGTGAAAGATTTACCCTCTAAAATTAATCTAATTCCGTTTAATCCATTTCCCAATACCGACTATCAACGCTCATCGAACAATGCGGTGCATCGTTTTCAGGCTAAGTTAAAAGAGGCCGGTTTAAATTGCACCGTTCGTAAAACACGCGGTGATGATATTGACGCGGCTTGCGGTCAATTAGCCGGTAAAGTTAAAGACCGCACTAAACGAACACAGCATCGTATCGATGTGGAGACGATTCAACCGATTTCATCGTTGGTTGAGGTGCGTTAAGAATGCAGGAAATTGTATGAATGTAACAGAATCGAACGGACTGGTTTTAGGTGAGGCGATACACCAAGCGCGTGAAAATCAAACATTGAGTGTCGCCGAACTTGCCGCGCAATTAAAGCTTCCTCCAGAAAAACTGATGACCTTCGAAAGCGCAACTGACTTAGTGTCGCTCAATGCGTTTGATCGCGGCCATTTGCGTAATTATGCGGCTTTATTGCAGGTTGATTTAACCCCATATGAGTTGAGTGATCGTGAACAAAAAGCCCTGGCGGCACCGCTTAGGTCTATTCAGCAAAATGCGTTGGATTTTGAGGGCATAAAGTGGCTAAAGCCGATGGTGGTATTGCTGGTGTTTGTGCTGTTAGCTTGGGGGGCTTATTCAGGCTTTTCGTATTGGCTGAAGGGCTCGTCAGTTATCTCGTCGCAAAGTGAGCAGGCATTATCGGATTCTGAGGCTGAGGGTTCTGTGAAAACCTTGCCGATAGAAATTCGTTTGCCGACAATCACTTCAGAAATTAAATTGGAAAATCCATGACAAAAACCATTTCAGCTATTCGTGGCATGAACGATATTTTTGGCCAAGATGCGTTGGCATTTGATTATATTGTTCAATGCGCTCAGCGTGTGTTGCACCAATATGCCTACCAATCGATTCGACTTCCGTTAGTCGAGAAAACTGAGTTGTTTGCCCGTTCTATCGGTGAGGTAACCGATATTGTTGAGAAAGAAATGTACACGTTTGACGATCGCAATGGCGATAGTTTGTCGTTACGGCCTGAGGGGACAGCTGGTTGCGTTCGCGCGATGATCGAAAATGGTTGGTTACACAATCAAGTACAAAAAGTGTATTACAGCGGGCCCATGTTTCGCCATGAGCGTCCGCAAAAAGGACGTTATCGTCAATTTCATCAATTTGGCGTGGAAGTATTTGGTTTAGCTGGGCCGGATATTGATGTTGAGTTGATTGCGCTGAGCGCGCGGTTGTGGGAGCAGTTAGGTTTAGAGGGGTTGGTGTTGCAGGTGAACTCACTGGGCAGTCAAGCCGCACGCGCAGCTTATCGCGAGCAGTTGGTCGCCTATCTCAGTACACGTTTGGATGCGTTGGATGAGGATAGTCGCCGCCGCTTATATACTAACCCGTTGCGGGTGTTGGACAGTAAGAATCCGGCGATGCAAGAGGTTGTGGCGCATGCACCAAAGTTAATGGATGCGTTAGATGAAGAGTCGAAGCAGCATTTTGAGCAGCTTTGTGCGCATTTAGACGATTTGGGTATCGCGTATGAAGTGAATCCGAACTTGGTTCGAGGGCTCGATTACTATAACCGCACGGTGTTTGAGTGGGTGACCTATGATTTGGGCGCACAGGGAACGGTGTGCGCGGGCGGTCGTTATGATGGATTGGTTGAACAAATTGGCGGTAAGCCGACACCGGCGGTGGGATTTGCGATCGGTATCGAACGGATTATGGCGCTATTGCTTGACCAGCAGCGTGTGGCTACACAACCTCATTGCGATATTTATATCGTTTTGGCCGGTGAGCAGGTTCAACGCCCGGGGCTGGTGTTGGCTGAGATGTTGCGTGATGCTTTTCCGCAGCGGGTGGTACAGATGAATTGCGGCGGTGGTAGTTTTAAAAGCCAGTTTAAAAAGGCGGATAAATCGGGCGCGGCGTTTGCCGTCATTTTGGGGGATGATGAGGTCGCACAACAGCAAGTGATGTTGAAAGAAATGCGCGATGCAGGAACGCAGGTTGCGGTGCAGTGGGATGCCTTAGTGGCTGAATTAACCTTACGGATGCAGGAGTCAGTATAAATGAGTCGTTATGATGGTGATCAAGAACAGTTAGAGGTGATTAAGGCGTGGTGGGCAAAGTATGGCACGCTGTTATTGAGTGTTATTTTAGCCTTGGTGTTGGCGTTTAGCGGCTGGCGTTATTGGCAGAGTTATCAGTTTAATCAGGCAGCTTCGGCTTCAGCTATTTATGAAGTGCTGGATATGAGCCAAGGCAATGGTGTGTTTGGTGAGGTATCGCGTGAGGCGCGTAAGTTAATGCAGGAGCAGCCAGCGAGTCCTTATGCTGGTGCTGCGGCGATGATGTTGGCGCAGTTTCATTGGGAAAAAGCAGAAAAAGACGAAGCGATTGAAGCATTAAATTGGTTAATGCAGAGTCCGCAATCGGACGCGTTAAAACAGGTCGCGGGCTTTCGTTTAGCGCGTATTTATCTTGCGCAGCAGGAGGTGGCGAAGGCGACGGAGGTGGTGACTTCGTTAGAAAAGTTTGGGAGTGTGGGCGCTCAGCAAGCAAATTTGGACTATCTAAAAGCGCAGCTAGCTCAGGCAAATCAAACACCACAACAAGCGTATGAAGCTTTGCAACGTATTGTTGAAAATGAGCAGGCTGGAGCAGACTTGCGCAATTTAGCTCAGTTATTAATGGATGATTTGGTGCAAAAATGAAACGTATTTTTTTATTCTTGGCGCCGATGCTTGCCGGCGTGATGTGGTTAGGAGGGTGCAGTACTACCTCGCAGACAACGCGCATTGCGACGCCATTACAGCCGATCAGCTCGCCTTTTTCGTTGCAGCTTAATTGGCAACTGGTGGCGCAGAAGATGTCGTCGGCGGATGGACGGGGATTGGCGATTGCCGAGGATGATGAGCGAATTTATATGGGCGCGGCATCGGGGTTATTGAGCGCTTTTTGGAAGCAAAATAAGTCACGTAATGTTGATCAAGTGGCGTGGCAAAGCTTGCTTGAACCGCGTATTGTGGCGGGGCCGGTTGTGGTTGGAGAGCAACTAATTATCGGCACAAGTAAAGGAGATGTGTTGGCGCTGTCACCACAAGATGGCCATGTCTTTTGGCAGGCACGTTTGAACAGCGAAGTGGTGAGTCAACCGGTGGTGCGCTTGGGGCGTGTGTTCGTGCGGACGAATGATGGGCGCGTGGTTGCACTAAACGCGAACAACGGTGAAATTGTTTGGGTTGCTGAACATCAAATGCCTTCATTGTTTTTGCGCGGGGCGGCGCCTGTGCTGGTGGATGATGATTTAGTTTATGTCGGCCGTGAATCCGGTTTTGTCGAGGCGTTATCCTTTGCCACCGGTGAGAAGGTGTGGGAGGCACGTGTTGCAATACCCAGTGGACGGACCGATTTAGAGCGTATGGTGGATATTCAAGCAGGCCTGCTATTAGATAGCGGTCGTTTATTTGCTTTGAGTTATAACGGTCGGATGGTCGCGTTGAATGCACAAAATGGGAATTTTTTGTGGGTGAAGGATATTTCCGGATATCGTGATTTTGTGTTGTTTGATCAAGTGCTATATGTGGTGGATAGCGATGATGTGATTCGTGCTATCGACCCCAATACCGGAATTGAATATTGGACGCAAGCGGATCTGAAGTTTCGTCAATTAGGGGATTTGGCACTTGATACGATGGTGATGGAAAGCCCGCAGTTACGCGTTACCGATAGCTTGGGCTATATCCATTGGTTAGAAGCTAAGGATGGCGGTCTGACTGGGCGTTTTAAACATGCAAATCACTTGGATATGGGGCGCCATATTTTACAACTGCGTCAGGATGGTAGAAATTATTACGTCCTTGATTCTGAGGGTACGATGTCGGCTTATGAGCTTCGTTAAGATTTATTTTTATTTTGGTCTACACCATTCATTGGCTTTGAGGGAATCATGAGCAAACCGATTTTGGCTTTAGTGGGACGCCCGAATGTGGGTAAATCCACGTTATTTAACCGCCTCACAAAAACGCGTGATGCGATTGTGGCTGACTATCCGGGTTTGACGCGTGATCGACAATACGGTACAGGACGGGTTGGGGAGTACCCTTATATTGTTGTCGATACCGGTGGGTTAAGCGGCGAGGGTGAGGGCGTAGATCCATTGATGGCGTCGCAGGTTCAGCAGGCGTTGAGCGAGGCTCAAGGTATCTTTTTTATTGTCGATGGGCGAGTGGGTTTAACACCAGCCGATGAAGCGATAGCGAATTTTATTCGAGGGTATGGTAAGCCCGTTCAGGTATTGGTGAATAAAACGGAAGGCTGTAATTTGGCGGTATTGACAGCGGAGTTTTTTGCGCTTGGATTGGGCGAGCCGATTGGTATTTCATCGGCTCATGGTGATAACGTAGCGGAAGCGGTGGATGATCTGATTGAACGGTTGCCGCAAATCGAGATGCAAGAAAGCCATGATTTAGACGAACACCCCGGGATTAGAGTCGCCATTATTGGTCGTCCGAATGTGGGTAAGTCAACGTTGGTGAACCGGATGTTGGGTGAAGATCGGGTGGTGGCGTTTGATATGCCTGGGACGACGCGTGATAGTATTTATGTGCCGTTTGAGCGTGATGGTCAAGCCTATACCTTAATTGATACGGCTGGGGTGCGTCGGCGCAAAAAAGTCGCGGAAAAAATTGAAAAGTTCAGCGTCATTAAGGCGATTGAGGCGATGCAGGACGCGCACGTGGTGATTATGATTATGGATGGTTCGGAAGGCATTACCGATCAGGATTTAACTCTGCTTGGTTTAGCCATTGAGTCGGGGCGCGGTTTGGTGCTGGCGGTTAATAAGTGGGATGGTTTAGATTCAGATCAACGCGCTAAAATTAAGCACGAACTCGATTTCCGTTTACAGTTTATCGACTATGCAAAAACGCATTTAATCTCTGCTTTGCATGGTAGCGGTGTTGGTGACCTGTTTAAAACGATTAAACAGGTTTATCGCGCGGCGACGCAAAAAATTGCTACTTCGGATCTTAATCGTGTTCTGGAGCAAGCCGTTTTGGATCATCAGCCGCCTTTAGTCGGCGGGCGTCGTTTGAAGTTGCGCTACGCGCACTTAGGTGGTTTGAATCCGCCTCGTGTGATTATTCATGGTAATAAACTTGATAAGATGCCTAAACCTTATACGCGTTATTTGGAAAATGTGTTCCGTAAAGCGTTTAAGTGGGTGGGCACACCGGTTATTGTGGAGTATCGTGTTGGTGAAAATCCGTTTGATGAAGCCAAATCCGAGATGACAGAGCGAGAAAAACAGCGTAAACGTCGCGTGGATGCGTTTGCGGAGTCGAAAAAAACAAGACAACAAAACCGATCTCGAAACTAACGCTTTAGCAGGCCTGTTAAGCGCGTTGCATTATATTTTTTAGCAGATTTTTAAGTAGGCACAACACAGATGACAACTTTAAAACGCATTCGTGAGATTCCTTATAACTATACGTCTTTTTCAGATCGTGAGATTGTGAAGCGTTTTATCGGTGAGTCGGGGTGGCAAACGATTGAGCAGTTGCGCGAAAGTCGTGGTACCGGGCGTTCGGCGCAAATGTTGTTTGAAGTGTTGGGAGATATGTGGGTGGTGAGTCGCAACCCGTATATCCAAGATGATTTATTGGAAAACGCTAAGCGTCGTCAAGCCTTGTTTGAGGCCTTGCACCATCGTTTGGCGCAAGTGCAGGCGAGGTTAAATAATAATGTGTTGGCTGAACAGCTATTAGAGGCCGTTCGTTCTGCTGTCGCTGTTTTTGAAGCTTGGTTTCCGCAACAAATCGCACTTCGTCAAAAAGTTAGCCGCAAGCTGAAAAAAATCACCCGTAGCGATAACGTGGATTTTGGCGGCTTAGCCCGCGTATCGCATGCCACCGATGCAACCGATTGGCGTGTTGAGTTGCCGTTGGTGGTGATTTGCCCAGATACTGAGCAAGAAGTAGCTGACATTGTTGCGGCGTGTATTGAATTGGGCTTGGTGATTATTCCTCGTGGTGGCGGTACAGGTTATACCGGTGGGGCGATTCCTTTACACGCTAATACCGCGGTGATCAATACCGAAAAGTTGGAGTTTTTGAGTCTAGTCGAAAAAGTCGAACTACCGGGCGTGGGTGTGAAAGTGCCGACGGTGCGCACTGGAGCAGGCGTGGTCACTAAACGTGTCACCGAGTTGGCGGAACGCAATGGGCTGGTGTTTGCGGTCGATCCGACATCACACGATGCTTCGACCATTGGCGGTAATATTTCGATGAACGCCGGTGGTAAAAAAGCCGTGCTATGGGGGACTACGCTGGATAATTTGGCGTCTTGGAAAATGGTGATGCCGGATGCCACTTGGATGGAAGTGGTGCGGGTGAATCACAATCTTGGCAAACTGCAAGATCAAGCCACGGTTACCTTTGAGTTACATCGTTACCAACGCGACGCTAAAACGCCGATCGGTGAGGTTGAGGTATTAAACATTCCGGGTTCGGCTTTTCGCCAAGCAGGCCTAGGTAAAGACGTCACCGACAAGTTTCTCAGCGGCTTACCCGGTGTGCAAAAAGAAGGTTGTGACGGCTTGATTACCTCGGCGCGTTTTGTGTTGCATCGAATGCCTGAGCATATTCGTACTGTCTGTTTAGAGTTTTTCGGCACCGATTTAAGCTTGGCGGTACCGGCGATTGTCGAAATTACAGCGTATATCGAAAGCAAAAAAGCGCAGGGTATTGTGCTGGCCGGCCTAGAGCATTTGGATGAGCGCTATGTGCGAGCGGTGAAATACAATACCAAAGCCAATCGCCGCGAATTGCCAAAAATGATTTTATTGGGTGATGTCGCTGGAGATAACGGCTTTGAAGTGGCCAAAACCTGCCAAGAAATTGTTGAACTCGCCAATAAGCGCAATGCCGAAGGGTTTATTGCCGTTACTGCAGAAGCGCGTAAGCGTTTCTGGTTAGATCGTTCGCGCACTGCGGCGATTTCGGCCCATACCAATGCGTTTAAAATCAATGAAGATGTGGTGATTCCGTTACCGCGTTTAAATGAGTATAACGAAGGTATTGAGCGCATCAATATCGAAATGTCGATTCAAAACAAACTTGATATTTTAAATCGGTTGCAACAGTATTTTAGTGAGCCAATCAAAGAATATACCCTTGAAGATGATTTTGAAGACAGCAAGGGGGCGAATGCTGGCTATTTCGAGGCTAAGGTGAGGGCGACCTTAACGCATTTGCAACAGGTTAAGCAACGCTGGGAAGCATTGTTAAATGGACTCGATCAACCGGCCGATAAGTTTTTAGATTTAATGGATGAGTCGGCGCGTACGCATGTGCGTGAAGGTGAAGCGTTGGTGAAATTGATTTTGCGTCGCGATTTGGTTATTTCTTATCGTCATGAAGTGCTGCGCTTCTTGGAAGAAACGTTTATGGGGCATGACTTTGAGCCAATGATGAAAAAGCTTAAAGAACTGCACTTTGAAATCCGTAACGCGCGTTTGTTTGTGGCTCTGCATATGCATGCTGGTGACGGCAATATCCACACCAATATTCCGGTGCATTCCAACAATTATCAAATGATTCAACTGGCCGAGCGCGTGGTGGAGCGCATTATGCAGTTAGCGACAGATTTGGGCGGAGTCATTTCAGGTGAGCACGGTATTGGTTTGACCAAAATCGAATTTTTGGCTCCGGAAAAAATCCAAGCATTTGTGGCTTACAAGCATAAAGTCGATCCAAACGAACACTTTAACAAGGGCAAGCTCATGCCAGGCTCAGGCCTGCAAAATGCCTATACACCGTCTTTGTCGTTGGTGAAACAAGAAGCGTTGATTTTAGAAGCCAGCGAGTTGGATCAGCTCAATAATGACATTAAAGATTGTTTGCGTTGTGGTAAATGTAAGCCGGTCTGTCAGACCCATATTCCACGTGCGAACTTGCTTTATTCGCCACGTAATAAAATTCTCGCCACTGGCCAAGTGATTGAAGCGTTTTTATACGAAGAACAAACCCGACGCGGCATTTCGCTGCATCATTTTGATGCGATGAACGATGTCGCTGATCATTGCACTACCTGTCATAAGTGTGAAGCGCCTTGTCCGGTGGACATTGATTTTGGTGATGTGTCAATTCGAATGCGCAAAATTTTGACCGATATGGGGCAAAAACGCGTCAGTATCGGCACTAAAGCGGCGCTGTTTTATTTGAATACCGGACAACCAAGCCTAGTTAAACTGTTGCGCACCACTATGATTGGCTGGGGGGCGTTGGGACAACGTGTGGGACATCGTTTTGCCAAATGGTTTGGCCTATTGGGTAAAAAAGACCAGTTGCCTGCCAGTTCGACCGGGCAAACGCCGGTGGTGCAACAAGTGATTCATTTTGTGCGTAAACCTTTAGACACTGGGCCAAATCAACCGACTATGCGTGCGTTATTGGCGTTGGAGGATCGTACGATTGTGCCGATTTTGCGCGACCCGGCCAAAACCACCGAAGACTCGGAAGCGGTGTTTTATTTCCCCGGTTGCGGTTCGGAGCGTTTATTTAGCGACATCAGTTTAGCCACCTTGGCGATGCTGTATGAAACCGGCACGCAAACGATTTTACCGCCCGGTTATTTATGCTGTGGTTACCCGCAAACGGCGGCCGGTCAATCCGCGAAAGGGTCGCAGATTACCACTGAAAACCGCGCCTTATTCCATCGCGTGGCCAATACGCTGAACTATATGGATATTAAAACGGTCTTGGTTTCGTGCGGGACCTGTATGGATCAACTGCTCAAATATGAATTTGAGCAGATTTTCCCCGGCTGTCGTTTATTGGATATTCACGAATATTTGATGGAAAAAGGCGTGAAAATGGATGGTTCAAACGGCGTACAGTATATGTACCATGCGCCGTGCCATGACCCGATGAAGAAGTATGATTCAACGAAGGTAGCCAGTACGTTGACGGGTATGAATGTACCGTTAAATGATCGTTGCTGTAGTGAAGCGGGTACACTCGCAACGGCCCGACCCGATATTGCTAACCAATTACGTTTCCGCAAAGAAGCGGAGTTAAAACAAGGCATTAAAGACTTGACCGGCGCGGAAAAAGCGGTTAAAGGCAATGTTAAATTGTTGACTTCTTGTCCGGCGTGCCAGCAAGGACTTAACCGTTACCAAGATGAAACCGGCTTAAAAACCGACTATATCGTCGTTGAAATGGCGAATAATTTAATCGGTAAAAACTGGAAAAACGAGTTTGTTGCCAAGGTCGAAAAAGAGGGTATAGAGCGCGTATTGCTCTAAACCTCAACGAATCACCAACTCTGGTGATGGCGGAGGGAAATGGATGAATCTACAAAGCTATCAATCTACCGATGCTAAGCCGATTGTTGATTTGTTTCATCAAACTTTTAGCGCCTCGGAAGGTGAGCAAGAAGGTGCGTTGATTGCCGATTTGGCAAAGCAACTTTGCCAAACCACTAGGCCTGCTGATTTGCAGATTTATGTCGCGATTGAAGACCTGCAAATCATCGGTTGTATTATGCTGACTCGTTTGACTTATCCGCAGTCGGAGAAAATCGTGTTTATGTTGGCACCCGTTGCTGTGCATCCGAATGTTCAGCGATGAGGTATCGGACAGGCGCTGATTGAATTTGCAAAGACCGAGATGAAACAGCAAGGCGTCGATGTCATGGTGACCTACGGCGATATCGGGTTTTATGCCAAGGTCGGCTTTGCACCGGTGGCGGAGGTGGTATTGCCTTCGCCGATGCCGTTGAGTTATCCGCAGGGTTGGCTCGCTCAAAGTTTGAAGAGGCATGAAATCCAACCGATTGCTGGCCCGGCTGAATGTGTCGAAGCGTTTAGCAATCCGGCTTACTGGTAGTAGAAATAAAAAAGCCTCTCAATCGAGAGGCTTTTTTATTATGAGGGATTGTCCTCAAACTTATTTTGGCGTTTGTTTTGAATAAAACTCGGCGAGGTCTTTTATTTCTTGATCAGATAAACCGCGTGCAAACGCACCCATCGTTGCGTCTTTGCGAAAACCGTCACGATAATCTTTAAGCACTTTTTCTAAATAGGCGGCATGTTGTCCAGCAATTTTAGGAAAGGTGGCCACTACGCTATTACCATCGGCTCCATGGCAGCCAACGCAGGTGTTAGCCTTCGCCGGCGGTTGCATCGCACTAGCATTTGCACTTAATACACTGGTCGCTAACAAGGCGAATAGGGTTTTTTTCATTCTAGTTACTCCACTTGGTTATTAAAGCTTAAACCTGTGTTTGGCATTATAACGAGTTTTTAAACTCGACCCATAAAAAAACCGCCCGAAGGCGGTTTTTTATCAAACCAATGCGATTACTTCAAAGAAGACATATATGCCGCTAGATTGTCGATGTCCGCATCAGACAAAGAAGCCGCCATAGGTGCCATCATAGCAGTCATAGGACCTACTTGCTCACCTGAACGGTATTTTTTTAATAAACCCGCTAACTCACCCGCATCACGACCTTTAACAGCAGGACCGACGCCGCCTTCACCGTTACCACCGTGGCAACCCATACAGGTTCCGTATGCGCCTTTACCTGCGTTAACGTCACCTGCGTGCGCCGCGATACCAAAAGAAACTAAGCCCGCTGTTACAACAGCTAAAAATGTTTTTTTCATGTTTGCACTCTCCTAAAAGCACGATATAAAACTTGAGGGTAAACCCTGTTTGTAATTAGAAACGAAAAGGCGAGTGTAGTCAAGCAACAACCCTTGTAACACGGCCGTATTTGGCTTCTTTTGGTATTAAAGTTTTTTATCAACATAAGGGGGGTATTTATGGCTTAAGTGGTATGCGGCGAGATATGTGGCGCCTCATAACCAATGGCGACACACTGTTTAAACTTGCTTCTTCATTATTGTGTTGTTGGCCATAGCCATGACTCATACCGAGTGCGACAAGCCTCGTGTACGAGGACGTTATGTCACGCAGAAATGAATCTCGGCTTAATCGAGGTGCCTAAATAGCAAAGGACGGTGTTGAATTCAATAGGCTTTGATTTAATGTAGATGGGTTTGTTTTATACTATGAGTTGTGGCCTAGCCCCTGTATCAAGCTTGGTTAAAGCTCTTAGGTTTAACAATATGGATGTGTGATGATAGTAAAAATATGGTTGATGATTTTGCTGGCAACGCTGGCGAGTTGGTATGTCTTAAAATTGGTTAAAAATCCCAAGCCTTTGTTATGGGTGTTTTTGTTTTGGCTTGGGGTCATTGGTTTGAGTGCGTTGTTGTTATATTTTATTTCGGTGTTTATTGCGTCTTAGCGCTTGAATTCGGTCATTAGGCGCTGGAAGCTGTGATAACGGCTTTCGGCAATGTCCCCATTCTCAACGGCTTGGCGAATAGCACAATCGGGTTCGTTAGTATGAGTGCAATTATGAAATTTGCATTGGCCAAGAAAGGGACGAAAATCCGGGTAATAACTTTCAAGCTCGGTTAAATCGCAGGGTGTTGGACTAAACAAACGCACTCCGGGAGAGTCGATAATATTGCCACCTTTAGCTAGGTGATACAAAATGCTGTTGGTGGTGGTGTGGGTGCCGAGTCCGGTCGCGTCGGATAAAGCGCCGACTCGTATATCGATATCCGGAATGAGTGTGTTAATCAGTGAAGATTTTCCGGCCCCAGACGGTCCGACTAATACGCTGGTTTGGTTATTTAAAAACGCTTCTAATTCTTCTAAGCCGTCTTCTAATTGGCTGGAAACTGGGATCAAATCAAGCCCTAGTTCCTCGTAAGGTAGGAGTAATTCGGCGATGCTTTCCCAAGTTTCGTCGTCGGGCACTAAATCGATTTTATTGATAATAATTGCTGCGGGAATATTGAGTTGGGCAGCGGCGACTAAGTATCGGTCAATCATATCGGGGTGAATGCCCGGTTCAACCGCCGCCACGATGCCGATCACATCGATATTGGCCGCTACCATGCGGGTTTGGCCGCGAAACCCGGGGCGTGACAGTTCGCTATGGCGCGTCAGTACTTCGCTGACCACGCCAGTGCCGGCTTCGACATCGGTTTGCCATAAGACCCGATCACCAGCGACCAGTTTGCCAAGATGTTGGCGCACGGCGCAGTTAAATAACGCCCCGCTTTCTGATTCGACTAATAGGCGTTTGCCGAAGTTGGTTATTACCAAGCCTGTTAATAACAGGCTATCGCTTTTAATGTCATCGGTTTGGCGTTTTTGCTGGACGCGACGTTTTTGTTGATCGCTAAGTTTGCGTTTGCTCATTTTTTTAATCACATAGACACGAAGACACAAAAAATTAACACCGTAAGCATTGAACTTTTTGTGGTGTCTTGTTGGTGAATCCTTAATCTAATAATGCGTTAATTTTGGCGGCCATAATCATATCGTTTTGGCTCAGGCCTTTAATGTTATGGGTTTTTAAGCTGATTTTGCAGCTGTTATAACCGAAACATATTTCGGGGTGGTGGTCTTCTTTGTGTGCAATCCAAGTGACAGCATTTACAAACGCTACCGTTTGATGGTAGTTTTTAAAATTAAAGGTTTTATGAATACTGGCGTAATCCAGCGTGACGTCCCAGCCCGGCAGCATATTTAAATAACTTTCTATCGTTGGAATGACTAGCGCTTTTTGGTTGGGGGCTATGTCTTGGCAGCGTTGGCTTAGTAAATTTGGCAAATCACTCATGGTTTGCTCCTTTGATTTGATCAGGTTTGTGTTGTAGTTGTTGTAAATGATCGATACGAATTTTAGCTGGCGGATGGCTGTCGTGATAGGCCGAATAACTCGGGTCGGGCGTTAAGGTGCTGGCATTGTCACGATACAGTTTGAGCAGCGCGCTGATTAAGTGTTGGGCGCCGACGTGTTGCGCGGCGAAGGCATCGGCTTCAAATTCATGTTTACGGCTTTTGTACGCCATAATTGGGCCGAGGAAAAAGAACATCACCGGTACGGCGGTCATAAATAGCAGCAATGCCGCCGCCGGGGTAGCGGTATCGATACCTAGCCCGCTATAAAAAGCAGGGAGTTGTACCAGCCAGCCTAACAAAGCCAGGCCTGCTAAACTGATAAATGCCGCTTCAATCAAACGTTTTTTGATATGACCGTGTTTAAAGTGGCCTAACTCATGCGCCAGCACGGCCTCCACTTCATCGACACTCAGTTTTTCCAGCAGGGTGTCAAAAAACACAATGCGTTTGTTTTTACCCATGCCGGTGAAATAGGCGTTGCCGTGACCTGAGCGCGATGAGCCGTCCATGACAAAAATGCCGTTGGATTCAAAACCGGTGCGTGCCAATAAGGCTTCAATGCGCTGTTTCATTTCGCCGTCTTCCAGTGGGGTGAATTTATTAAATAATGGCGCAATCCATTTGGGATACGCCCAAAGCAACGCGAGATTAAAGCCCATCCAAATTAACCAGGCATATAACCACCAGGCCTGGTCAATAAAATGGTTCATAATGCTGACAATCGCCCAAAGCAAAGGTAAGCCTAAAACCAGCATCAGGGCCCATTGTTTGAATAAATCGCTGACAAATTTGCCCAGGGTTGTTTTATTAAAGCCGAATTGTTGTTCAATTTTAAAAGTGCTAATGACGGAAAAAGGAATGTGTAACAGGGCTAAAAACCAAAAGGTTGAAAGTAAAAATCCAACATCACGCCAGATAGGTTCGAGTGCAAAGCTATGCCAAATGTTATAGATGTCTTGAAACCCGCCACCGAGGGTCATGACAAGAATGACAGCGGCATCAAAAAACAGGATAAAGCGGCTAAGCTGGAGCTTGGTGCGCGAGTAGTCCGCTGCTTTTTGATGGGCGTTTAAATGGACGACTTGGCTGAACTCCACTGGTACTTGTTCGCGGTGCTGCAAAATATGGAATTGATTTTTAATATTTAGCCACAGCTCGATAAGCAGATGACTAATTACGCTGATGACCAACAATAGGCTGATTAGGTTCATGTAATCCCTCAAAATCTAGTTTGCAACCCTGTTTTCACAGGGTAAGATAGCGCTCTATTGTAAGGTAAAAGGCTGGGTTTATGAAATCGGATAATAATTTGATTTGGATTGATTTGGAGATGACCGGCTTGATTCCGGGACATCATAAAATTATTGAGATTGCGACATTGGTAACCGATGCACAATTAAATGTGTTGGCGCAAGGCCCGGTTTTGGCGATACAGGTAGGCGAGCAAGAGCTCGCGAAAATGGATAGTTGGTGTGTTGAGCACCACGGTAAATCGGGTTTAACGCACCGAGTCCGCGAGAGTGTTGTCTCCACGCACGAGGCCGAACTGCAAACGCTTGCCTTTTTGACACAGTACGTGTCGAAAGGCGTTTCACCGATGTGTGGCAATAGTATCTGTCAAGATCGGCGTTTTTTGGCGCAAGAAATGCCAGCCTTGGAGGCTTTTTTCCATTATCGTAATTTAGATGTGAGCACCCTTAAAGAACTCGCTAAACGCTGGTATCCACAGGTGTACGCGGCGCACAAAAAACAAGGTGCGCACTTAGCGATGGCGGATATTTATGAGTCGATTGATGAATTGAAACACTATCGTGAACATTTGTTTAAGAGCTGATTTCCTAGTAAACTAGTCGGGATTCTGTGTGCCAAGCTCCGTTGTAGAGCCTATGTACGGTGCACACGAAGATTTAGTCCGTATATCGGGTTCTCAAAAAGCAATGATTTCTATATAATTGGAATCTTTTTTACATTTTTATGAATGCGTTGATTCGGTCGGATAATACGTGGTGTTCGACCATTGAAAGTCACCGCTTAATTGGAGGGCCATTATTGTGGAACTAACTGGTGCCCAAATCCTAATCCATTTTTTGGAGGACGAGGGGGTAGAGCATATATGGGGTTATCCGGGTGGCGCAGCGTTGCCCATCTATGATGCCTTGGACACGGACGCTAAAGAATTGAAACATATTCTGGTGCGTCACGAACAAGCCGCTGTGCACGCGGCGGATGGTTATGCGCGCTCTACAGGTAAGCCAGGTGTGGTGCTTGTTACGTCAGGGCCAGGGGCGACTAATACCGTAACCGGTATTGCGACCGCTTATATGGACTCGATTCCAATGATTGTCATTACCGGACAAGTGCCAACCAGTATGATCGGGTTGGATGCGTTTCAGGAAGTGGACACCGTTGGCGTAACGCGACCGATAGTGAAACACAATTTCTTGGTCAAGGATGTCAACGATTTGGCGATTACGCTCAAAAAGGCGTTTTACATTGCCACCACCGGCCGACCCGGCCCTGTGGTTGTTGATATTCCAAAAGATGTCCAAAACGCCACAAGCACCTATGAATATCCACAAGAAGTTGCGTTACGCTCCTACTTACCTGTTGTAAAAGGACATAGCGGTCAAATTAAAAAAGCCGTTGAAATGATGTTGGCAGCAGAGCGACCGATTTTCTATACCGGTGGAGGGGTTGTGTTAGGCGACGCCTCGGAAGAGTTGATTAAGCTGGTTAAGACACTCGGCTATCCGATAACGCAAACCTTGATGGGGCTGGGCGCGTTTCCGGCAGATAGCGAACAGAATGTCGGTATGTTGGGAATGCACGGTACGTATGAGGCTAATTTGGCGATGCACCATTGCGATGTGTTGATCGCGATAGGTTCGCGTTTTGACGACCGTGTCACTGGTAATATCGAAAAATTCTGCCCAACGGCCAAAATTATTCATGTCGATATCGATCCGGCATCGATTTCAAAGAATGTCGTCGTTGATATTCCGATTGTCGGACCGGTACAACAAGTGCTGCAGGAAATGAACAGTCAGTTGGCGAAGTTGGACAAAAAGCCTAACGCTGAGACGTTGCAGGCTTGGTGGGCGCAAATTAATGCTTGGCGGGCAACGCAGTGCCTCAAATATGACCCAAGCGGAACCAAAATTAAGCCGCAAGCGGCCGTTGAAGCAGTGTGGGAAGTCACTAAGGGTGATGCTTATGTGGCATCTGATGTCGGCCAGCACCAGATGTTTGCCGCACAATATTATCCGTTTAACAAACCGCGTCGTTGGTTAAATTCCGGTGGTTTAGGCACAATGGGCTTTGGTTTGCCTGCGGCAATGGGGGCGCAAATGGCGTTTCCCGATGCCACCGTATTGTGTATTACCGGAGAGGGGTCTATTCAAATGAATATTCAAGAACTCTCGACTTGTCTGCAATATGGTTTGCCTATTAAGGTTGTATGCCTAAATAACGGCTTTTTGGGGATGGTGCGCCAATGGCAGGAGTTCTTTTATGACCGTCGTTATTCGATGTCGTATATGGACTCGTTGCCGGATTTCGTTAAGTTAGCTGAGGCTTACGGTCATGTCGGAGTGAGAATCGACAACCCGAAAACCATGAAAAAGCAACTTGAAGAAGCGTTTGCGTTGAAAGATAAGTTTGTCTTTATCGACATCATCACTGATCAGCAAGAAAACGTGTATCCGATGATTCCGGCCGGCGCCGGACAAAACGAAATGATATTGGTGTAGCCCATGAAACATATAATTTCAATGTTAATTGAAAACGAATCCGGTGCATTATCACGTGTGGCCGGGTTGTTTTCTGCGCGTGGGTACAATATTCAAGCCTTAACGGTTGCGCCCACTGAAGATGAATCCTTGTCGCGTTTGACACTGGTTACTTACGGAAGCGCCCATCAAATCGAGCAGATTGTAAAACATCTCAATCGTTTGATTGATGTGGTCAAGGTGATCGACCTAACGGAAGGTTCGCACATAGAACGTGAGTTGATGTTGATTAAACTTTCCGCAACGGGTACGTTCCGTGAAGAGTTTGTGCGCTTGGCAGAGATTTTTCGTGGCACGATTGTCGATGTTACCGCGACGACTTATACCATTCAAATGGTCGGTGAGAGCAAAAAGCTCGATGCGTTTATTGCCGCGATAGATCCGGCATTAATTTTGGAAACGGTGCGATCTGGTGCTTTAGGGGTTATGCGCGGCGAGAAGTGTTTACAACTCTAACCGGTATAACCAGGCCTGGTCTCAAGCATTTTTGTTGAGACTAGGTTATAATCCCGCAAATTTTCTAACGTATTCTGCACCGAGTTCACTCACAGAATTTAATTTTTAACTCTTTCAATTTAAAAGGAAAGTCCATGCAAGTTTATTACGATAAAGATTGTGATCTTTCAATCATCCGTGGCATGAAAGTCGCGATTATCGGTTTCGGTTCACAAGGTCACGCGCACGCCGCCAACCTTAAAGATTCTGGTGTTGACGTAACGGTTGGCCTACGTGCCGGTTCTTCGTCTATCAAAAAAGCCGAAGGTTACGGTCTAAAAACCGCTGACGTAGCAACCGCTGTTCAGCAAGCTGACTTGGTTATGATCCTGACGCCGGACGAATTCCAATCTCAACTTTACAAAGATGAAATCGAACCTAACTTGAAAAAGGGGGCGGTATTGGCTTTCGCTCACGGTTTCGCTGTGCTGTACAACCAAGTTGTACCACGCGCTGATTTAGACGTGATCATGGTTGCGCCAAAAGCACCGGGCCACACGGTACGTTCTGAATTCGTTAAAGGCGGTGGTATTCCTGATTTGATCGCGGTTCACCAAGACGTATCTGGTAACGCGAAAAAAATCGCCTTGTCTTATGCTTCGGGTGTAGGCGGTGGTCGTACCGGTATTATCGAAACCACTTTCCGTGAAGAGTGTGAAACGGACTTGTTCGGCGAACAAGCGGTACTGTGCGGTGGCGCGGTTGAGTTGGTTAAAATGGGCTTCGAAACCTTGGTTGAAGCCGGTTATGCACCGGAAATGGCTTACTTCGAGTGCTTGCACGAATTGAAGTTAATCGTTGACTTGATGTACGAAGGCGGTATTGCCAACATGAACTACTCTATCTCTAACAATGCCGAGTATGGTGAGTATGTGACCGGTCCACAAGTGATTAACGAAGAAAGCCGCATGGCGATGCGTGAAGCGTTATACAACATCCAAACCGGTGAATACGCAAAACGTTTCATCTTGGAAGGGATGACTAACTACCCAGAAATGACCGCTAAACGTCGTTTAAATGCAGAGCACCCCATTGAAGTGGTCGGTGAAAAACTACGTTCAATGATGCCTTGGATTCAAGCAAACAAAATCGTAGATAAAAACAAAAACTAATTTTTTAGGGGTTTGTTTTCCCAATCTCTGCGTTGCATTTCGAGTCGTGTACGAGTTGTACACTTCCCCGAAATGCGCCTAGACCTTGGCAAAAACGCCGCCTAAAAATGTGAGTTAAAAAAACCGGCGAAAGCCGGTTTTTTATTGTCTGAAACAATGTTTTTTAATCAGCAGGCCTGGTGGTTATTATTCTGTCGCGGAAACAAGATGCCGCTCAATATCCATCTGTTGTTGTAGGATGCGGATAATGGTAATTGATGTAATTGTAGGTTTAAAAAAGATAACATGCGAACCGGACTGAATTTTACGGTAACCTGCTCGAACAAAATCGATACTTTGTGAAGGGTTGTAACTGGATTTTAAACTTTCAATGGTTTGCCAAATGTTGCGAATGTAGGTTTGAGCTTGCATTGTGCCCCATTGTCGGCAGGTATAGTCCCAAATATCGCTTAAATCGTCTTGCGCTTTGGGCTTCAACTCAATCTTCATTGCGCGGTTTGTTTTTTGGTATGGATAAACGCCTCTAAATCAAACTCATGCGCTGCACCGGAGTTTTCACCCTCGATTAACGCTTGGCGTAACGCCGCCATTTTTTGATGATCTTGGCGAATCAGGTCACGAACATAATCTGATGCATTGGCATAAAGACCGGACTGAACCGACTCTTCAACCCAGTTTTTCATTTTGTCCGGTAATGAAATATTCATGGTCGCCATCATTTTCTCCAATAAAATTTACCCGTTTACAGTATGGCAATCTTTGTCATAAGTCAAGATTTAGCTGTCGAGTGCGCAAACGCGAACACGATTTCGCCGATGATTTTGCGCTTTTCCGGCGGCCTATTCGTATCTCGGCGCTTGCGCTGTTGATTTATTAGTGTGGGTAGCGTTTTATAGCGATTATTAGGTATCACTTTTGTTAAACTTCGGTTTTTGTTTTTACTGATGCACACGACTATGAAGCATTTACCTTCTCCCGTTCCTTACCGCGAAGACATAAATGGCATTCGCGCTTGGGCGATTATCGCTGTCTTATTATTTCATTTCCAACTACCCGGATTCGACGCCGGGTTTTTAGGTGTGGATATTTTCTTTGTTATTTCCGGTTTTTTAATGACCGCGATTATTGTCAAAGGCTTGGAGCGCGATAACTTTTCGATTTGGAAATTTTATATGGCGCGGGCGCGCCGCATTTTGCCCGCACTGATGGTGGTGATTGCGGTGCTGTTGGCCTTGGGTTGGTTTTGGTTGCCGACCC
>Ga0172377_10002179_pt1 | contig 20063 bp, 15 predicted proteins | sample Pumphouse3metaG_FD_119749 | JGI IMG/M metagenome (GOLD analysis project Ga0172377, IMG submission 119749) | Leachate microbial communities from a municipal landfill in Southern Ontario, Canada - Pumphouse #3 metaG | ecosystem: Engineered > Solid waste > Landfill > Unclassified | place: Canada...
CAATCCATATGAAAAAATAGAAATTCTACTAAATTGGGCTTTTGAAAAACCTATTTCATTAAAATATAGAGAATTATATTAAATTAAAGCTCTCAAATGAAGTTTTGTATCAAAATTCATCACACTGTGCAAAAAGGGATTTTTAAAATTTAATTCTCAAAACCAAAAAATTAGAGCCATTGACCTTAAAAGACAACGACTCTAATTTTGCTCAATATATAAATTTTATTTAACTATTAGTTAACAGTTCCAGTTGCTTCTTTTGCGTCACCAGATTTTGCTTTAATAGAAGTCTTAACTTCCATGTTTTTAGGAAGAACAAGATCTAATAATAAAGAAATAATGAATACAATAGCAACACAGTTGTTAGCAAGCTCTTCTGCCAATAAAGGAGGAAAAATACCAAACAAATCAGCAAACTGAGTAAAGCCAAGACCAATAGAAAGAGCCAAAGCAGTTATAAGACTGTTTCTTTGGTTGATACCAGCTCTTTCTAACATACCAATACCAGAAACAATAATCTGACCAAACATAATTACAGTACAACCACCAAGAACAGGTTGTGGTAATGTATTAAAGAAAGCACCAATTGGTGGGAACAAACCAGCTAAAACTAAAGCCAATCCACCTGTAGCAATTGTCTTACGGTTAACAACTTTAGTCATAGCAACAAGTCCAACGTTCTGTGAGAATGATGTTACAGGAAGAACACCAAATACAGAAGCTAAAGAAGAAGCATAACCATCACAAGCAAGAGATCCAGAAATCTCTTTAGTTGTAGGCTGTCTACCAACACCAGCTACACAACAAGCTGTTGTATCACCGATTGTTTCTGTAGCAGATACCAAGAATACTAAAGTTACTGAAACAATAGCACTTAAGTTAAATACAGGTTTAACAGGTAAAACTTTTGGTAGAGAGAAAATTGAAACACCCTGGAAAGCTGAGAAATCAACCATACCCATGAACAATGCAACAATATAACCAACAATAAGTCCAAACAAAATAGCTAATTGCTTTTTAAAGCCTTTTGCTAAAACTTGCCATACTAACAATGAAACAAGAGTGATTGTGCCTAGTAGCATATATTTACCGCTACCAAAATCAGCTACATAACCACCACCAAAGCTTCTAGCACCTACTCCAAGTAGAGAGAAACCAATAGTTAGAACAACACTTGCTGAAACAACAGGTGAGATAAAATGTCTCCAGTACTTAGCCAGCAATCCTAAAGTACCTTCTATAAGACCACCAACCATAACTGCTCCAACAACGGTTCCATAACCATAAGTAGCAGCAATATAACTTAAAATAGCAACGAATGTAAAACTTACACCCATAACAACAGGTAAACCAGATCCAACTTTCCATATAGGGAACAATTGAATCAATGTTCCAATACCAGCAATAAACATACAGTTCTGTAAGATAGCTGTAGTTGTTGCTTGGTCTAATTTTCCACTAAGTGCAACGATAACGATTGGTGCAACATTTGATACAAACATAGCCAATACGTGTTGAAGACCAAAAGGAATAGCTTCTCCAAGAGGGACGTTACCGTCTAGAGTGTAGATATTCTCAATAGATGCTTCTCTTTTTGAGTTACTCATAAATAAATTCTCCTTTATTTTAGTACAAACATAAATTTTCGATATGCAACATGGCGCAACACGAATGTATTTACAAGGGGTAATATTATTGCACCTTTCTGCAACACGCAAGGAAAAAAAGGTTTTTTTTTAAAATAGGTATTAATTTATTGAATTAGATAAACAGACAAGATTTATTACATTACAAACGTTAAGCTTATATAGCCTGAATCCATTGGAATGCACATCAAATTGCAAGAATGTATCAAATATGACAAAATTATATATTTGATACATCATGAAACATGCATATATATTGACATTAAAAATATATAAAATCGTCGTTTTTAATGAGTATCTGAAGAATACAAATCTTAAATTTTAAGAAAATTTTTATACCCACTGACATATATAAAACGAGCTCCCAAATTAACAATATAGAAGTTAAATCTTAAAACAATAAAATAGACGTTACCATGTGTGTATTTTATATGTTTTTCAATTGGTTTTTGTATTTTTTAACAAAAATAAAGTAATAAATTGCAAAAAGCTTGTAATTTATACTAGCATAAACTTATTTGTTACTATATTTTAATGAAGTGCAAGAAAATGAACGACCTCTAAAAGCAATATTATTCGATAAAGACGGAACTATCTTTGATTACTCAAGGGTTTGGTTCGATGTGCTCAAAACTTCTGTTGATATTGTTTTTGAGCAATACGGACTAGGTAACAAACAACATACCAAAGACTTGATTATTAGATTGATGGGACTGGATGAGCAAGGACACACATTAAGTGATGGTGTCATCTTCTCACATAATAAATTAAATATTGTAAAAAATGGTCTGCGTTTTGCAATACATGCACACCTATCACCTATCAAAGTTATACAGCTATCAAATGCCATTGTAAAACAAAACGATAAACACATAAGTCAACATCTTCTAAAGTTGGACTTCTCAAAACAACAGCAACTCTTCAAGGCCTTAAAAGATAGAGGATACATTGTTGGTATTGTAACGGTAGATAGAAAAGCATCTCTAGATATATTTTTAAAAGATATGGGACTTGAGCAGTATATTGATTTCACAACTACCAGAGATGATCATCTTCCAAACAAACCAAATACTAAAAGTTTTGAACATTTTTGCGAAAAATTCAATCTAAGCCCAACTGAAGTTGCATTCGTAGGAGATACCATAACCGACATGAAATATGCAACAAAAGCTAAAGCTGGATTAAAAATTGGAGTTGGTTGGGGTGGATATTCCATAAAAGAATTGCAGTCTGTAGCCGATGTAACATATGAAACACTATTTGAAATTTGGAACAACAAAACAATCTTCAACTAAAATCATACCTGCTAAAAAGAAATATCTCAGCAACTCAAAAAAACAATATCAATGACTAAAGAATTAGTAAGGATTTCATAAATAGGAAATCTTAATACTTACAAATAGTAAAATATCTTCCATAAAAATCTATGTTATAGATGACTTTTTAAATATATAATCTCGACTTTAATGTATGTATAATGATACAATCGTACCATGAATACATTAATTAAAAACGCTCTGATTGTTCCAATGACAAAAGACGGATATACATACAGAGGCGATGTAAAAATAGAAGACGGTAAAATTACTGATAACCCTAATTTTAAAGCTGATAAAATAATTGATGCTACAGACAAGATCTGCATGCCATCTCTTGTTAACACTCATACTCATTCATCAATGGAGCTAATGAGAAACTACAAAGATACATCCCCTGATTTGATGTCATGGCTCAGTGAAATTTTCCCATTAGAAGATAAACTAGTCGATAATGATATCAAATGGGCATCAAAACTTGCAATGGCAGAAATGATTCAATCAGGATGTACAGCATTTAATGACATGTATTTCATGCAGCACAACACATGTGATGCTCTTTTAGAATCTGGAATGAGAGCAACAATTGGACTCACATTTTTTGGAAATGCAGAAACATGTAAAGATCGCAGTAAAATTCATGAAGAACTATATTCTAAATACAACAATAAAGGTAATGGTAGAATAAAGTTCTCTGTTGCCCCACATGCTATATATACAACACCAGCAGAGTCTTACAAGCTTGCAAAAGAATGGATTATTGAACATCCTGGGACCATTCTCCATACTCACATGAGTGAAACTATGACTGAAGTAAATGGAGTTCTGAAGGATTTTGGTAAAGAACCACTTAAATATCTCTACGAAGAAGGTGTCTTTGATGGTATTGATGTTGTCCTTGCACATGGTGTGCATCTTACAGAAGAAGAAATTCAAATCTGCAAAGATAATAATTTCTCAATTGTTCATAACCCAAGTTCAAACTGCAAGTTAGCAAGCGGAATTGCTCCTATTGCAAAATTTTTAAAACAAGGAATAAATGTAGCGCTGGGAACAGATGGATCGAGCAGCAACAACAACTTGAATATGTTCGAAGAAATGCATCTAGCAGCAATGATAAGCAATGTATCCAATATGAACCCAATGGCAACAACACCATATCAAATTCTTGAAATGGCAACTATAAATGGAGCAAAAGCTCTGAAGATTGATGACAAAGTTGGAACAATTGAAGTTGGAAAAGATGCTGATATAATACTTATAGACATAAATAAATCTCATCTTACACCTCTAAATGATCCTCTATCAGCACTGGTATATGCTATACAAGGCTCTGATGTAGACACAGTATTCTGTCAAGGAAATATATTGATGGAAAACAGAAAACTTTTAACAATGGATATTGATGAAGTGATCAAAAAAACCAATGAATGTTGGAAAGATTTACTAAGTCGTTAGATATACAAAACAAATTGTAAGAAAGACTTACAGAAAAACAAACATCAAGCCTAATGTATATCATGAAACACTCAAGCCATCTTGAGTGTTTTTTATGGTCTTTCATATAATTCGAAATAAGAGTTATGAATAATAATTCATATATAAGCTTTTATATAAATATAAACTATAATATATTATAAAATAAATTTGACTATTTATCAAAATAATTATATTTTTTTTTAATTATAGCTTAAAATTACAAATTTTAATGAATAACTCAATCTGCAATATTCATACTTATATATTTGTAAATATAATTCAAAATTATTTAAAATTTATAACATATAAATGCAATATTTCAAATCGATAGAATTGAAATATCATCAAATGGGTACTTTAAAAAATTCAACAAATTAAATATCATATTCATATATGGTATATTTATACAATTAAAAATCACATTATTGGAGAAAATAATATGCATAAAGCAACCCAAGAGGTTTACAACGCTATGTTGCAAAAAGATCCTAATCAACCTGAGTTACATCAGGCAGTTAAGGTTTTTTTAAATTCTATTGATTCAGTGGTAGCAGATGAACCACGAATCGTTTATCACAAAGTACTAGACAGATTGATTGAACCAGAAAGAACAATTATTTTCAGAATTCCTTGGATCGATGACAATGGCAAATTACAGATCAACAGAGGATTTAGAATTCAACAAAATAGCTCTTTAGGCCCTTACAAAGGCGGACTGAGATTTCATCCATCTGTTAACCTATCAATTCTACGTTTCTTGGCTTTTGAACAAGTTTTTAAGAATAGCTTAACAGGTCTACCAATGGGAGGCGGTAAAGGTGGAGCAGATTTCAATCCCAAAGGAAAATCAGACAACGAAATTATGAAATTCTGTCAAAGTTTTATGACTGAACTAGCAAAACACATTGGATCAAACACAGATGTACCAGCAGGTGATATGGGTGTTGGTAGCCGAGAAATTGGTTATCTCTTTGGACAATATAAGAGAATTCAAAATGAAGTTACTGGTGTACTAACAGGTAAGGGAGTTTCTTTTGGTGGATCATTGATTAGACCAGAAGCAACTGGATATGGCCTTATTTATATGGCTCAGGCAGTACTGAAAGGTGAAGGAGATACTCTTGAAGGCAAAAAATGCCTAGTATCAGGTACTGGAAATGTCGCACAATTTACTGTTCAGAAAATTTTACAGCTTGGAGGCAAAGTATTGACTATGTCAGATTCCAATGGTGTCATAATTGATGAAGAAGGTATTGATGAAGATAAGCTTGCTTATATGATGAACCTTAAGAATGTAAAACGTGGAAGAATAAGTGAATATATAACTCGCTACCCTAGCGCTAAATATATTGCTAGATCAGGAGCTGAAGAATACAACGAACTCTGGAATGTAAAAGCAGATTGTGCTTTCCCATGTGCCACTCAAAATGAAATCAATGAAATAGATGCACAGCATATTGTAAAAAACGGCGTAAAATTAGTTTGTGAAGGTGCAAATATGCCAACAAATATTGAAGGCCAACAAATATTCAAAAAAGCTGGAATTTTGTATGTTCCAGGCAAAGCTGCTAATGCTGGAGGAGTAGCTGTTTCTGGCCTTGAAATGAGTCAGAATAGTGAAAGACTTTCATGGACAAAAGAAAATGTTGATGAAAAACTGCAGCAGATTATGGAGACAATCTATAACAATATCAGTGAAGCTGCAGATACATATAGCACTCATAACAACTTTACTGATGGAGCAAATATTGCTGGATTCTTAAAAGTTGCTGATGCAATGATTGCTCAAGGTTATGTATAAATCATAACTTATAAGATAAAAAAAACACATTAGCTCTAGATTTATAGTCTAGAGCTTCTTTAATATCCAACCAATCTTCTCAAAATCATCTACAACGAATTATAGTTATGAAGATGTGAAGTTCTTTTCGTTATACTTAACATTAGATTAGTAATAATTACTACCAAGAAAACAAACATATAAAAATAAAAAAAATTTTATCGAAACTTTCTAAAAAAAAATTACCCCATCAAATCCATAAATTCTTGTCTCAAAAGACTCCTCTTTTTTATAAAAAAAACAAAATCATCATTTACCTATAAAAACATTATACAACTACCCTAAAAAGCAATTTAAACGATTAAAGAAATTGGTACAAACTTATACAAATCGGTAGTGTGCATTATTTTCATACTGGTTCTTTTTGACTCTATTTTTTAATCTTTGCACGCAATGTTTTAACATTTTTTTAACCTTTTTTTTATCTCTACAGAAATATTCATTCTTGACAGATAAAAAAAACGACCTAATAATAAGCTTATGTGCACGAGCACAGTAATATCGTGCTCGTGCACATTATTTCACTTAACGAGTCAAAAAGGGGCTCATATCAATCGGAGGATTTGAAATGAAAAAACTACTTACAATGTTACTCATTGCTGTAATTGCAACTACTTCTGTATTTGCAAATGGACAAACTGAATCATCAACCGCCAAAGATGCAAAAAAAGTTGGTGTATCAATGCCTACTAAGTCTTTACAACGTTGGAACCAAGATGGATCTAACATGAAAGCAAAACTAGAAGCAGCTGGTTACAAAGTTGATTTACAATATGCTGGTGATAATGATATCCCAACCCAAGTAAACCAAGTTGAAAACATGATAATGAGTGGCTGTGATGCTATTGTTATTGCAGCTATCGATGGTTCTGCTTTAACAGAAGTATTGATAGAAGCTAAAGAAGAAAACATTCCAGTAATTGCTTATGATAGATTAATTATGAATAGTGATGCTGTATCTTACTATGCAACTTTTGATAACTATCAAGTTGGTACTATTCAAGGTCAATTCGTAGAAAACGCTTTAAACTTAAAATCTAGAACAGACAGCGTAAACATGGAATTCTTCACAGGTGCTCCTGATGATAATAACTGTGTATTCTTCTTCGGTGGTGCAATAGATGTATTAAAACCTTACATCACATCTGGTCAAATTAACATTCTTTCTGGCCAAACAACCAGAGCTCAAGTATCTACTCCTAACTGGAGCACAGAAGAAGCTCAAAAGAGAATGGAAAACCTAATTACATCTAATGGTTATGGTCCTGAAGGAACAAAACTTGATGCTGTATTATGTTCAAACGACTCAACTGCTCAAGGTGTTACAAATGCATTAATCGAAGCTGGTTATACTGCAGAAAACTTCCCAGTAGTAACTGGTCAAGATTGTGATATTCCTTCAGTTAAAAACATGATAGCTGGAACACAGTCAATGTCTGTATTTAAGGATACAAGAACATTAGCTGATAAAGTTGTAACAATGGTTGATTCATTGATGAAAGGCTCAGAACCTGAAATCAACGATACAACAACTTATGATAATGGTACTGGCGTAATTCCTAGTTACTTATGTACTCCTGTATTTGCTACAACTGATAACATTACAGAGTTATTAGTAGACAGTGGTTATTACACAAAAGCTGACCTTGGACTATAAAAGTTTGAGTTAACAATAACGGACAGGCTCTTGGCCTGTCCTATTTTTAAGGGGAGTAAGAAATGGCATCCAATATTCTTGAGATGAAAAATATTACAAAACTGTTCCCAGGTGTAAAAGCTTTAGATAACGTAAATCTTCAAGTAAAAGAAGGAGAGATACATGCTGTTGTAGGTGAAAATGGTGCTGGTAAATCAACATTGATGAACGTACTCAGTGGTGTATATCCCCATGGATCTTTTACAGGCGATATAATATATAAAGGTGAACAGTGTAAATTTGAACATATACATGATAGCGAAACGAAAGGTATTGTAATTATTCATCAGGAATTAGCACTTGTACCTTTACTGACAATCGGCGAAAATATGTTTCTTGGTAATGAGCAAGGATCTACGTTCAACATAAATTGGGACGATACATTCAGCAAAGCTAACAAATATTTAAAGCTTGTAGGATTAAAAGAAGATTCAAGAATTTTTATAAAAGAACTTGGAGTTGGAAAACAACAACTTGTTGAAATTGCTAAAGCACTAACTAAAGATGTAAAACTTCTGATTTTAGATGAACCAACAGCATCTTTGAATGAACAGGATTCAAAGAATTTACTTAATCTTCTACTTCAATTTAAAAAAGAAGGAATGACCAGTATTATTATCTCTCATAAATTAAATGAGATTGCATATGTTGCAGATAGCGTAACAGTTATTAGAGATGGTTCCACAATCACAACAATGACAAAAGAAGAAGGTTTTGATGAGAATAAAATTATAGCTGCAATGGTTGGTCGTGATTTATCAAACAGATTCCCTCCCAGAACCCCAAAAATTGGGAAAACAATATTTGAAGTTAAGAACTGGACAGTATCTCATCCAACATATTCAGATATGCTTGTTTGCGATGATGTTTCATTCAAAGTAAACAGAGGAGAAATAGTTGGTATCAGTGGACTTATGGGAGCTGGAAGAACTGAATTAGCTATGAGTATATTCGGACATACTTACGGAACATTCAAAGGAGGACATTCTTATATCAATGGAGAAGAAGTTGTAATGAATACTCCAAAACAAGCCATTGAACATAAACTCTCATATGTTACTGAAGATAGAAAAGGTAATGGCTTGGTTCTTGATAATACAATCAGAGAGAACACCACCCTATCACAACTCACAAGAATATCAAAAGGAATCACAATTGATCCAGATTTGGAGATCAAATTTGCTAAGAAATACATAGAAGAGATGCACACCAAGTGTTCAAGCGAAGAACAGAAGGTAAGCACATTGAGTGGAGGAAATCAGCAAAAAGTATTACTTGGTAAATGCTTATTTACTGAACCTGATATTCTCTTCCTTGATGAACCAACTCGTGGTATTGATGTTGGAGCTAAATATGAAATCTATACATTGATGAATGAAATGGTCGAAAAAGAAAAAGCTGTTGTCATGATTTCATCAGAACTACCTGAATTACTCGGTATGTGTGATCGTATCTACGTTATGAACGAAGGTAAGTTCGTTGGGGAACTCTCTAAAGAAGAAGCAACCCAAGAAAGAATAATGAGCATGATTGTTAAAAATGACGCGGAGGTTTAGTCATGGCGATAAAGAAAATAAATACAAAAAAATTATTAAAAGATAATACAATGCTAATTGCATTAATTGCAGTTATGGCATTATTTCAAATATTGATAATATCTGCAGATAAAGGTTCTCTTTTAGCACCTGCTAATATTTCAAACTTGATAAATCAGAATGCATATGTTGTAATATTAGCTGTTGGTATGCTTCTCTGTATATTAACAGGTGGTAACATTGATTTGTCTGTAGGTTCTACTGTTTGCTTAGTGGGAGCTGTTGCTGGTGTATTAACAGTAAAACTTGGATTAAATATATATTTAACAATTGCAATATGTATTTTATTAGGAATTGGACTTGGTGCATGGCAAGGATATTTCATAGCTTATATGAGAATACCAGCTTTCATTGTAACTCTTTCTGGAATGCTATTATTTAGAGGACTTGCAAACGTTATATTGAATGGTATGACAATCTCACCTTTTCCTTCTAACTATCTAAGATTATTTACAAGCTATCTTCCCGGATCTGATGCATCTGATGCATTTAAATTAATATTTACCATGACAATAGGAATTGTTGCATGTATATTCTTAATTTATTCAACACTTAGAGGCAGAAGCAACAAAGTTTCAAAAGGTTATGATGTTGATCCAATGAACTTCACTTTAATGAAGATAGCACTATTATCTGCTGTGATTTTATGGTTCGCATCATTACTAGGACGTCACAAAGGTCTTCCTGTAGTATTAATTTGGTTGTCAGTAATTGTTGCTATCTACAGTTATTTCACATCAAAAACTACTTATGGTCGTCATTTCTATGCAATGGGTGGAAATGAAAAAGCTGCTGTTCTATCTGGTATTGATACAAATAAAATATTATTCAGTGCATACACAAATATGGGATTCTTATCAGCTATTGCAGCACTTGTTTGTGTAGCTAGATTTAACAGTGCAACTCCATCTGCTGGTAATGCATACGAACTAGATGCAATTGGTGCATGTTTTGTTGGTGGTGCAAGTGCTTACGGTGGTACAGGAACAATCGCAGGTAGTATAATTGGTGCTATTTTAATGGGTGTATTGAACAATGGTATGTCTATTTTAGGTATTGATGCTAACTGGCAAAAAGCTGTAAAAGGTTTGGTATTGTTAGCTGCAGTTCTATTTGATGTAATGTCTAAAAAGAAACAATCAGCTAAATAGTATTGAAAAGTTGCAGAATATTGATGATTATTCTGCAACAATTCATTATATTAACACATTATGGCAACAATAAAAGATATAGCAGAGCAAGCCGGAGTATCGAGAGGAACAGTAGATAGAGTTCTTCATAATCGCCCTGGCGTAAATAAAGAAGTTTCATTGAAAGTAAAAACTATTGCTAAGGATATGGGATATAAAACCAACCGAGCAGGAAGATTGCTTGCAGCCAAAAAAAAACCTTTAAAAGTTGGATGTCTTCTTCCAGATATTGGAAATAACTTTTTTGAGTCAATAATAAAAGGTTTTGAAAAAGCTTACGATGAAAATAAAGATTTTGGACTTACCTATATTATTTTACATATAAAAGGATTTGAAGTCTTATCTCACCTCAAAGAGATTGATAACCTAGTCAAACAAAATTGTGATGCATTGTTATTAACTACAATTGATCATCCATTGATTATTAAAAAGATAAACGCTCTCATTGACAGTGGAATAAGTGTCGCATGTGTTAACACAGATATTCCAAAATCCAAAAGACTGTTCTACGTAGGTGCTGATTATTTCAAATCAGGTCAAACATGTGCAGGAATTTTAAACTTGATGACAAAGACCAAGAGAGAGATTCTGCTCCTAAACGGTTCTTATAAAATGTTTGGACATAATGAAAGACTGAAAGGTTTTATCGATACACTTGATAGAAACAATACAGATTATCATATTGTTGAAAAAGATGAAACTCTTGATGATATTGAAAGAGCTTACCTCATCACAAAAAAAGCACTGATCAAATATCCAGAGATAAATACCATCTACTTAGGCGCAGGTGGTAGTGATGGTGTTGGAAAAGCAGTTCTTGAAGAACGAGCTGACAACAAACCTATTGTACTCTGTTTTGATAAAGTAAAAGAAACAATGCACTACATCAATATTGGGATTGTTGATGCAACAGTAACCCAAGCCCCATTCAACCAAGGATATTTCTCATTAAAATATATATTTGAATATGAAATGATATATAATAAAAAAAAGAAAATTGATGATTACATCTGCCCAACTCACATATATATAAAAGAAAATTTATAGACAAAAACACCTTATTTAAGAAAAATAAGGTGTTTTTATTAAAATTAGTCAATAATTAACAAAAGGTATTGATTAATTAATCCATATTAATGATAATAGATATCAATAAGAAAAAAACAGTACCTTTTTTTTAAAATCGTGCTATACTTAATAGAGGAGTAAAAAATATGACAGAACAAGAATTTTATATTTGTAATCATTGTGGAAACATTGCTGTAAAAACAGTTGATGCAGGACCTAAATTGGTATGCTGTGGAGAAGAGATGGCTAAGCTAGAAGCTCACACAGAATATAACGAAAAACATACACCTGTAGTAACAATAACTGGTGATCAGGTACATGTAGTACTTGGTGATGTAGAACATCCAATGATGGAAAAACATTACATTCAGTTCATTTTCTTACAGACAGAAAAAGGTGGCCAAAGAGTTAAACTTACAGCTGCTGATAAACCTGAAGCTGATTTTGCAATCGCAAATGGTGATAAAGTAGTAGCAGCATATGCATACTGCAATGTTCATGGTTTATGGAAAAAAGAACTATAGTAAATAGTTAATTTCAATCTAGCAGGCAAGCATCTCAAGATGCTTACCTCTAATTCCGCCGTTATCCATTTATGAAGACGGCGGTCAATTTATAATTTAAAAGGATATTACATAGGCTCCAAACCTTATAATATCCTTTCTTATTTTAATTATATTTCAATATTTAAAACATCTCTCTAAGTCCACATTGCTGCTGAGTCCTTTTATATAGTATCAGGAAAAACAATCTATCAAATCAAGATAGCATCAAGAAGTCTTGTTTCAAGAACCCCATATTTCTCATCATTCAAAGGTCTCATTGAATCAACATCAATAAAATCAACAGGATTGTTTGGATCACCTAAAGCTAAAATGGAAGAACCTCGGGTAATTGCATCACGTAAATCATGAGTCACAAATAGAGTCGTTCTAGGGTCTTTCTCCCATAAATCAGCAAAGAGACCAAGTACTACCTGACGACTCTTAATATCGAGTCCTTGCATCGGCTCATCCATCAGTATGAGCTTAGAAGGATATGCAAAAGCTCTAGCAATTGCAACTCTCTGTTTCATTCCTCCTGAAAGTTCTGAAGGATATTTGGTTCTATCTTGAAAAAGGCCAACTCTCTTTAAATAATAAAAAACTTTTTCTTTTCTTTCTGCATCATCTTTTATAGAGGATTTCAGAACAAGCTCTACATTTGAATATACATTTTCAGTTGGTAGCAATCGTGGTTCCTGAAATAAATAACTTACAGGCCCCATTTCAGTCTCATCAAGTATGATCTCGCCACTCTGCTTTTGTATTAAAGATGCAATCAGTTTTAGCAAAGTACTTTTTCCACATCCTGAACCTCCAACTACTGTACATATTTTCTTTGAAGGTATTGTTACACTAAAATTATCAAAAATTTTATCAGAACCATAAGCAAAAGTTAGATTTTGTATTCTCATAAAGCTCTGCTCCTTTTTTTTGAATTGCTCATTGAAGCTATCATCTTTGTGATACCATAAAACAAAATATCCCCTAGAGCGGTTAACATTATTGCGACAAGAGTCCACGCCAGGACAGAACCAGTTTCGAGTTGCATCTGTGAGAGTTGCATTTTGGATCCCACACCATATTTTGGAACAGTGAGAACCTCAGCCGCAATTACTACTTTCCATATCATAGAGAGAGTTTGTTTTGATCCTATAATAAATGATTTTGTCAAAGAAGGAATTATGTAATGAATAACCTGGTCTTGTTTTGTAAATCCATACAAATTGCACATTTGAATCATCTCCTCTTCCAAACTTTTATATCCAGTTTCCATCTGCATATACATTATAGGAAAAGCCATCAGAAATGCTGAAAAAACAGGAACAGTTCCGGTTTGGAACCAAATAAATGCAAGCAATATAACACTCATCACTGGAGTGGATTTCAAAACGGTCAATATTGGGTTCATCCATAAACCTATAGCCTTATATTTACCACCAAACACACCCAATACAGAAGAAGAGATAACAATGATTACAAAACTTTTAAAAGCCCTATATATGGTAAAAGATACATCCATAGAGAAAGTTTTATTACCAAAAAGAGATACAAATGTTTTCAATACTGAAAAAACACTTGGAAGCAATATATCAGAGCCTAAAAGATGAGATGCAATCTGCCATACCATCAATATACAGATTATTGAAAAGATGAAAATAATATAGGTTTTAATTACAGAAATAAGTTTCTTCACATACACTTCCTTTGTATAACATATTATAGCTAATATATTGAAAATTTAAAATATAACCATCAAATCAGTTCTCACCAGAAAATTATAGAGATTTCTTCATACAGCCAATTATTTTAGAACAATTCTCTTTCATCTCATTATACACTGATTTAATTCATATCTCATCATTTTTTGAAAAATAGGTAAGGATAAATTAAGACCTCCTAAAACATCCAAAATCAAGAGATGCACACTCAATAATATCTTTATTGATATAAAAAAAGCCCCTCTTCTTGGTTTTTCCAAGTTAACAAGAGGGACATTTCGTAAATTAAAAATAAACAATGTAAATCAATTTTTATTATAATTATTACAGATAAAAATCATCACCAGGTAAAGATCCACCTACAGAACTTGGGGCAAAGTTAAATAGCATTTCATAATACGAATTAATCTCACTCTTTGCGTCCTTAGCATCAACATAAGTAAGGTTGCAGTTTGGAATAGCAGGAGTTGCCATGCTCTGATTCATGATTCCCATATTCTCTATCAAAGTACCTGCTTCTTCAGGATTTGAAACTACAAATGTAGTGCTACCTTCATAAGCCTTTAAGAAAACCTTTAAAGCTTCTGGATACTCTTGTGCAAATTTATCTTGTACCACAAGAACAGTCATTGGATAGTTATCCATTCCGGTTGCTAATTTGTACCCATACTGTGCATCATAAATCTTTTTGATGTTTTTATTGCTTGAAAGTACCATAGTAACAAAAGGTTCTGGAAGCAATGCTGTCTTCACTTTTTCTGCAATCAATAACTGAGATAATTGAGCTGAAGATGTAACACCATATTCTAAGTCAAAATCATCCTCTGTCAAACCATTATCACTTATCAATAATTTTGCTAATTGATTTGGAGTTGAAGCTGGGCCACCAGGAATTGAAATAGACTCTCCAACAAGTTGAGAAGGGTCTGTTACATCACTTGAAATCACAGATAGCATACCATTACCAATAACTGCAGCAAGTTTGATTTTGAGACCTTTATTGTAAAGAACTGCAGCCAAATTACTTGGAAGAGCAGCAACATCTTCTGTTCCTTTTGCAATTTGAGCAATAACTTCAGTTGGGGATGAGTAAACCTTTGTAGTCACACTCAAAGTATCATCAATTTTGCCTTCATTTTGAGACAGACCTGCGCTACCAAAACCAGTAGGTCCTGCCATTACAGCTAAATTAAGATTGACACTTTCATTCAAATTCTCTTCTGAACCATTTCTCTGAGCTTCATATGCTGCTTGAGAGAATACTGGTGCAACGACAATCAATGCAATTGCGAAAAAACTTAATATTTTTTTATTCATATTCGATATCTCCTTTATTACTATAAAATAAGTATACAAAAAAAGAGAATAAAACAAAATGCTTCACTCTCTTTTTTTGATATAATCCTAATCAATTAGATTATTTTACAATAATTCTGAAGAATCTCTTCTTACCTGCTCTTAAAATTAATTCACCCTCATCATCAAGTAAATCAGCTTTAATCACAGCTTTAGGATCAGTGATTTTAGAACCGTTGATACTTGCACCACCACCTGTAACAAGTCTTCTTGCTTCACCGTTTGAAGAACAGAGAGATGTTGAAGAATACAAATTCAATACAGGAACACCAGCTTCAAGGTCTGCTTTAGCCATTTCCATGCTTGGCATACCTTTTCTTTGTTCTACGCTAGATGGAGCATCAGAACTGAACATTGCTTTTGCAGCTGTTCTAGCTTTTTCGGTTTCTTCCTTACCATGAACTATTAAAGTATGTTCATAAGCAAGTCTTTCTTTAGCCTCATTGATGTTTACACCTGGTTTCTCATACTGGGCAATCTCTTCTAAAGGTAGGAATGTAAACAATTTCAAGAATTTTACAACATCTGCATCATTTACATTTCTCCAGTATTGGTAGTAATCATATGGAGAGTACATTTCAGGATCTAGGAATACAGCACCCTTCTCACTCTTACCCATCTTCTTACCATCAGCTCTCATAATTAAATTGAAAGTCAATCCAAAAGTTTCAACCTTCTCTAATTTACGAGTCAATTCAATACCTGCTACAATATTACCCCACTGATCATCTCCACCAATTTGAAGACGACAACCAGTTTTTCTGTATAATGTTAAGAAATCATATGATTGAAGCAATTGATAGTTAAATTCAATGAATGAAAGACCTCTTTCGAGTCTTTGCTTGTATGCCTCAAATGATAACATTTTATTAACAGAGAAATGACGACCAATTGTTCTTAAAAAATCAATATAATTAAGATTAGTTAGCCAATCAGCATTGTTCATCATCACAGCTTGACCCATTGCTGAATCTGTAGCTTGCTTTGAGAAATCAACAACTGTTCCAAGTTGTTTTTTTATGTTAACAACATTAGATTCAATCTGTTCTGGAGTTAACATCTGTCTCATTTCTGTTTTACCAGAAGGATCTCCAATCATACCAGTACCACCACCAACAAGAGCAATTGGGTTATGACCTGCTTCCTGTAAATGATGCATTGCAAAGAAAGGAACCATATGACCAACGTGAACAGACTTACCTGTAGGATCTACACCAACGTAGAAAGTTACTGGTTCTTTGTCCATTAAATCACTGAGTCCGTCTAAGTTTGTACAAGACTTAACAAAACCTCTATCTATTAAAGTTTGTAATGCGCTATTCATCCTTACTTCCTTTTGTAGTTCTTTGTTGATTCTTTAATTGTTGCAACCAATTCACTCATTGGGATTCTAACCTGTTCCATTGAATCTCTGAAACGTAGAGTGACGGTATTATCTTCTTTAGTATCATAGTCAACTGTTACACAATAAGGAGTACCAATTTCATCCATTCTTCTATAACGACGACCAATTGCACCACCTTGATCATAGAATGTTGGGAATTCTTCTCTTAAAGACTGCTCTAACTCTTTAGCCATTTCAGCAATACCATCTTTTTTAACCAAAGGCAATACAGCAACTTTAACAGGAGCTAGGTTTGGATGGAAATGAAGTACAGTTCTTACATCTTCACCCTTTTCAGTTGTCAATACTTCTTCATCATATGCATCACATAGAGCCATCAATACATTTCTTGTAAGACCTGCTGATGTTTCTACTACATATGGGATATATTTCTCATGAGTTACAGGATCTAAATAATCTTGTTGCTTACCACAGAATTTTGAGTGTTGAGTCAAATCATAATCAGTTCTGCTATGAACACCTTCAAGCTCCTGCCATTGCATTGGCTCAACAAAGTTATATTCAATATCATAAGCATCTTTTGCATAGAAAGCTAATTCTTTAGGACCATGTTGGTGCCATCTTAAATGATCCATTCTGATACCCATCTTTTCGTAGAAAGCCATTCTCTGCTCTCTCCAGTAAGGGAACCATTTTTCATCATCACCAGGTTTGCAGAAGAACTGCATTTCCATCTGTTCAAATTCACAAGAACGGAAAATAAAGTTCTTTGTTGTAATTTCATTTCTGAATGACTTACCAATTTGAGCAATACCAAAAGGAATTTGAACTCTCGATGAATCAACAACATTTCTAAAGTTAACATAGATACCCTGAGCTGTTTCTGGTCTTAGGTAAATTTCTGAAGCAGAACCACTGTTAGCACCAATATGAGTTTGGAACATCAAGTTGAAATCTCTAGGCTCTGTGAAAGAATCCTTACTACCACAAACAGGACATGGAGCTTCAAGATCAATTTGATCTGCTCTAAAACGTGATTTACATTCCTTACAGTCAACCATTGGATCACTGAAGTTCTTAATATGACCAGATGCTTCCCATACCTTTGAAGCCATAAGAATTGATGCATCAAGACCTACAATGTCATCATGCATTTGAGTCATTTCTTTCCACCAGAGGTCTCTGATGTTGTTTTTCAATTGTACGCCTAATGGTCCGTAATCATAAGCACCATTCAATCCACCATATATTTCACTTGATTGGAAGATAAATCCTCTTCGTCTACATAAAGAAACAATTTTATCAAGTTCGGTCTGTTTTTTCTTATTCTTAGCCATTTTTTACTGTACCTCTTTCTCAAGCATTTTCAATGCTGCTTCAATTCTTCTATAACTTTCTTCTTTACCAAGAAGATTATATGTATCACTCATAGGTAGTGAAACTGTGGTGCTTGTTAAAGCAACTCTTAATGGAGTGAAAACACCATTAACCTTCACACCAATATCTTTTGCCATCTGGGTGATATCGGCTTCTGCATCCTCAAATGATTTACCATTATCTAGATTAGATTTAATTATTTCATAATCCTTAACAAGTGCTTCATATGATGATTTCAAGTCCATTTTTTTGGCAACAAACATCTCAGCAGGAGCAACTTCAGGAGTTGTGAATAGGAAATAAGCAAGACCAACAATATCAGATAAAACTTTCAATCTTGGTTTTACTGCAACTACAAGTTCTTCAAATTTAGCCTTTTTATCACCTATAAATTCACCATCAACATATCCAGCTTTTTGTAAATAAGGAAGAAGAGCTTTACCTAAATCTTCATCACTCATCATTCTGATGTACTGACCATTGAACCAATCAAGTTTCTTATAGTCAAAAATACCAGGAGATTTACTGATTTTCGTGATATCAAATAATTTTTCAAGTTCTTCCTGAGAGAAGAATTCTCTCTCACTATCAAAAGACCAACCAACCAATGTTACATAATTCATCAAAGCTTCAGGAAGATATCCTTTTTCTCTGAAATCACGAACAGATGTTGAGCCATGTCTCTTTGATAATTTCTTACCATCTTTTCCCATAACCATTGGTAAATGGCAATATACAGGAGGTTCCCAACCAAATGCTTTATAAAGAAGAATATGTAAAGGTCCTGATGGAATCCATTCTTGAGCTCTCATAATATGAGTAATTCCCATCAAATGATCATCAATGACGTTTGCTAAATGATATGTTGGAAATCCATCACTCTTCAAAAGAATAGGATCTGGAGAGATATCTTTATTTTTTCTTGTAATATCACCCATAAGTACATCATGAAAAGTAGTTTTACCTTCAGTAGGAACTTTAAGTCTAATTACAGGTTTTATGCCCTCTTTCTCTTTTTCAGCTATTTCTTCTGGGCTTAAATTACGACAGTGTCTATCATAACCTTGGTAGGAGCTTTTGCTTTCTTGTTGTTGTTTTCTTACTTCATCCAGTCTTTCAGATGAGCAGTAACAATAATAAGCGTGACCATCTTCAACTAACTGTTTTGCATATTTTTGATATAAATCAAAACGTTCTGATTGAATGTAAGGACCATTAGGTCCACCTACTACAGGACCTTCGTCCCATTTAATGTTCAACCATTCTAATGTGTCATATAAATCTTGCAATGATTCATCGCTGTATCTTTCTTGATCAGTGTCTTCTACTCTTAATATGAATTTTCCACCCTGACTTTTCGCAAAAAAATAATTGAATAGAGCTGTTCTAACTCCTCCAATATGTTGTAAGCCAGTTGGAGAAGGTGCGTAACGTACTTTTACTTCCATGAAAACAAGGACTCCTTATAACAAATGTTAAAACAAATATTACTAGAATTTAAAGGAAATAGCAACAATGATAATGCTAAAAGACCAACACTGTTAAAAAGCTTTTATATTAAAAAAAAGAAAATATAATAAATCTCTTAAATAACCTTATCTGTAGAGTTACATAATTAATATTCTTATTTTTGTTTTTTATTGAAAAAGTTTTAAGACTTTAAATAAATATTAAAGACAAGAAAATTAATTCGCTTTATAATAAAGTAAATTCGACATTTTTTGAGGGGAAGAGAGTGAAAATCTCTCAGGGACCGGCCACTGTAAATATAGCAATATAAACTCAGATTACCTCATGTTGGTACGAAAAATAACTCACTAGGACTTGGGTATTTTACCGAGCCTCCAGTACTGGAGAAAATTATGAACAAAAAGCTACTGAAATCTTTC
>Ga0172377_10002181_pt1 | contig 20053 bp, 21 predicted proteins | sample Pumphouse3metaG_FD_119749 | JGI IMG/M metagenome (GOLD analysis project Ga0172377, IMG submission 119749) | Leachate microbial communities from a municipal landfill in Southern Ontario, Canada - Pumphouse #3 metaG | ecosystem: Engineered > Solid waste > Landfill > Unclassified | place: Canada...
AAAAAATAATTGATTATTTGAATTTAAATTTTATTTTTTATAGTTATAAAATCCAATACCGGTACTCTTACCAAGTCTACCTTGATCAATATACTCTTTAACTTTTTTAGCGATAGCTTTGAAGTGATATGGAGCAATAAAACCAGGAATTTTTGTATACATTAAAACAATGTTATAAACAGTTGTTAAACCGACAACATCACAAATTGCAAATGGTCCTTTTGGAGCTCCAGTTCCCATAACCCAAGTCTTATCGATTGTTTCTGGATCACTAACATCAGTAGCCCATAAATCAAGAGCACTGAATAAGAAAGGAACTAACATTGAATTTAAAATGTAACCATTCTTTTCTTTGTGTAATTGAAGAGGAATCATTCTAATATCGGTTGCAAATTGAACAACTTGATCAAAATATTTCTTTTCAGTTTTAGCTTGTCCCATAATTTCAGCAGTATTGTTTTTCCAAATTTCATTTGCGAAGTGAAGAGAAAGATACATATTTGGTCTTCCTGTAAATTTAGCAAACTTAGATGGTAACATTGTGGATGAATTAGTAACGATAACGGTCTTGCTAGCAAGAAGTGGAGCTAGTGTTTTATAAAATTCTTTCTTAGCTTCAACGTCTTCAGCCATTGATTCAATTACAAGATCAGCATCAGCAACAGCTTTCTTTAAATCAAGTTCAAGTTTGAGATTTTTGTAGGCAGCTTCAACTTTAGCAATGCAAGCTTTTGCATCAAAAGTATCAACATCAGCAATACCTCTAGCGAAGATAGCAGGATTTTTCCCTTCTTTAGTATCCATCTTGGCGATAGTCTCTAAATAATCTTTTTTAATGGCATCAATTTTTGGTTGAGTACGAGTAATGCTTCCTTTACTTCTTAACCAAATAGTGACATCAAATCCACAATAAGCAGCTTGGAAGGCGATTTGGCTTCCTAAAACGCCACCACCAGCGACAACAATTTTCTTAAAACTCATAATAATTTCTCCTTTAAAGATTTAATTCTCTACGGCTTTATTCTATCAAATTACATAATATTTTAAAATACATTTGTATATAATTAGGTTAAGTTTTATTAAAAACATATGCAAATCTTAACTTAAATCCAATTGTAAATAATTGTAAAAGTTACTAAATTGTTAAAATTGTAAGTTAAGTGGGGATTTGCAAGGGATTTTGGTTTAAAATTACAATTTTTTGTAAAAATTGCCATTATTTAAAGTTGATTAACAATTTTATATTGTTATAATTGAAAATATTATATGTAGTTAAGGAGGATTTTATGAAAAAATCTGTATTAGTTATGACTATTATTGCGACAATTCTTACGGTTTGTTCCGCTGTATTCGGCTTTTTTGGCGCATTAATTTTAAAACAAACTATAATGGGTGTTGCTGCAGGAGAAATATTTGATTTCGCTTCAGTGCTTAAATCAATTTTTACTTTTTCTGATATAAGTATAACTTCAATTATTGCCTTGTCTTTTCTTGGTTTAATTGTTGTTTTGTTACTTATTCAAATCATTGTTATTTGCAAGAAAAAGACGTTTGCTAATTTCTTTACTTCAGCTATTTGGTTAGTTGATGGTTTAGTTAGCTTCTTATTTATTCCATTATTTGGAACAGCTTTTAAAACTTTTGTTGATAGCAATTTTGCTACTATTCCTGGAACAATGGATATTATTGGATTACTTTTAGTTTTTGTTGCTTTTGTTATTTCGCTTATATCTTTAATTATGTCAATGAAAGGTTCAAAACCAGTTGTTGTTGCTCCCGAATCTGAAGGCATTACATCAACTGCTAAAGATGAAAAGCCTGTTAATTTTGACGCTTCTGAAGAAGAACAAAATGTTGAAGTTGTGCATGCTACAAAAGAAAAGCCAATTATTGAAGTTGCTTTAGTTGAACAAGAAAAAGATGATGATGTTCAGATAGTTAATTCGCAAGTTGTTGCTAAACCTGAAGAAAAACCAGTTGAACAAAAAGAAAATAATGTTGAAACTCCAGTTGTTGAAACAAAACCTGTCGAAAATGCACCAGTTGAAGAAAAATCATCTCAAAAGAAAGTTTCAGTAAAACCTGCTTCTACAGCTAAAAAGTATTATAACTTTCAAAAGAATCCTAATGTAAAACGTAGTAAAGCGGCTGCTCCTGTCAAAAAGACAAAGAAAGCTGAAGTTAAGCCAGTTGTTGAAGATAAAACAATCAATACAACAAATGCTGAAAAAACAGTTAAAACATCTGCTAAAAATGCTGTTTCAACAGATGCTACTACTAAAAAGGCTACTGCTCCAATCAAGGTATATCATCTTAATAAGAGAGCGGATGATAACAAGTGGACTATTAAATTTAATGGTGGTTCTAAAGTGATTAAATTATTTAATACTAAAGAGGAAGCCGTTGTTTATGCAAATAATCTTGCCAAAAATCAAGGTGGCACAGTTTTAGTACATGCTTCTAAAGGTGAAAAGAAAGGTAAAATAATTAAACAATAAATTCTCAATTCTATAAAATGGCCCTATTCTAAGGGCCATTTTATAGAAATACCTTATAGATTTAATACTTAATAAACTTCTAAATATTTGATACAAAAATCCTTGATAATATTCTCATTCATGTGATATATTATTAAAGCACGCTTGGACCAGTGGTGTAGTGGTTAACATGTCGCTCTGTCACAGCGAAGATCGCGAGTTCGAATCTCGTCTGGTCCGCCAAGAATTGTGCTTAATTAGGGTCTTATATGGGCCCTTTATTAAAATAGATGGCCCGGTAGCTCAGTTGGTAGTAGCAAAGGACTGAAAATCCTTGTGTCGCGGGTTCGAGCCCCGCTTGGGCCACCATTTAAAAAAATAGCGACAACTTCAGTGTTGTTGCTTTTTTATATCTATATCTTTTATTTAGAAATTTTTTCGATAAAATTATCAACTAATGCAAAATAGCTTTCGGTATTATTTGAGCAAGCTAAGCAATGACCACCTTTAGGAAACATATATTTGGTAACATCACATGTTTCTTTATTGAAATTATCATAAAGCAGATCCATATCATGAGGTGGAATAAATTTATCTTCAATCGAATGAATTAATAAGGTTGGGGTGACTATTTTTTTAACTTTATTTATTGGATTAGCCTCACTTAAATTAATTTTATGAAACAATTTACCAGCAATATAGGCAGGAAAAACTGATATACAATATGGAATGTGCGATTTTTTAATAACTAGACCAAATTCAGTTAAGGCACTAGTGTATGATGAATCGCTTATCAGCCCAATAAATTCTTTAGGTAAAACATAAGAGCCGGCCAATAAAACACTAGCAGCACCCATGGATTCGCCAAATAGAATTATTTTTGCATCTTTATCTTTGCTTAAAATATAATTTCCCCACGATATTAAATCTTTCGATTCAAATTCGCCCATAGTGGAAAAATTACCTTCGCTGTTTTCGTTTGCTCTAGCACAAACTAACAACACATTTATATTATATTTATCCTGAAGATGTTTGAATAAAACCGTTTGCTCTACGTAACTGCCACCCCATCCATGCATTCCTATTATATAAGTGTGAGAAGACGTTGAACTCATATAAAGAAACGAATATAACTTTAAGTGATCAAAAGATACTGTTGTTTCTTTGGTGTGGGGATAATTGTTACACCAATCGAAATCAGTTTGTTTTAAAAATGGATTATTAGCATCGGAAGCGTGCTTTACTCTCATTTTAGCAAGAGATTTTTTACCTAATATAGAATTAAAAATCATATTTCCTAATAAAAGATAAAGGAAAAATAAAAGCAAAATGCCTCCTATAATAGAAATGGATATTGTTAATGTTAATTCTAGTGCACCCATTCTTTAATGATAAGACAAAAATTTAATCGAAGATAGTGTTTTTTGCAAAAAATGACTATAATACTTGTGAGGTAAATATATGAAATCTGTTGCTAAAGTTTTTATTATAATTAGTGCTGTAGTTTATGGAATTTCTGCTTTTGTTATGCTAATTCTTGCTATTGTTTCTGGGATCACTTTTGATACATTAGTAAATAATTTAGTAAATCAAGGTTATAATCAAGATATTGCTTCAACAAGCGTTCAACTCACAATTATTTTGTTTTCAGTAATGTTTGTTTTATGTTTAATAAGTTTAGTACTTTCAATTGTTTGTTTTAAAAAATTAAATAATGCAATTGGTAAAAAAGGAATGGTTGCTTGGGGAGTAGTTACTCTTCTTTTCGTTAATTTGATTTCCGGAATTTTAATGCTATGTATGGATGATATTGATTATGCAAGATAATAAAAAACAACAAAAAAGCAATTATAGAAAAGCTTATAAAACTGGCGAAGATATCGATATGATCAACGAAAGAAGATATGAAGAAGGATCGTATTCGTCTCATAGAAATATTTGTGATACACATGAAGATGGAGCTTAAGTTTCATCTTTTTTAACGGAGGAAGATTATGGAATTAGATGAAGTAATTATTGCAAGAAGAAGTTGTCGCTATTATTTACCAAATGAAGTTGAAGAAGATAAAATCAATTTAATTTTAAAAGCAGGTATGTTTGCACCTGTAGCATGTGGTAGATACGAGAATATTTTATTATATGTTTTGAAGGGTGAAAAATTAAAATCCCTTGTAAAGGCCCATTCTTTTTCAAGTAAGATCTATGGAGCACCTTTAGTTATTATGGTTCTTCATAAAGAAAATAATGTTGAATTAAGAAATGAAGATGCTGGTGCGATTATTCAAAATATGTGTTTAAAAGCTACCGATTTAGGTTTAGGTAGTGTTTTTAATTATTCAATTGCTCAAGAGATTAAAAATAATCCACAAACTATAGATTATTTAAAAATACTTAACAAATACGATGTTGTTGCTGGTGTTGCTATCGGTTATAAATCAAGTGAAAAAACCAAAAATATAAAACACGAAATAAAAGTTATTTATTAAAATAATAGATTGAATTCCTTATTTGATTTGCGTATTCTTTGCTTTTTATTGTTTCAACAATTGCAAAAGCAAAATCAATTACAGCAGCAGCGCTTTTTCCAGTTATTATTTTTTTATCTATAACATAATAGTGGTCTTCATAGAATCCACCAAAATTTTCATTCATAGAACTAAAACATGTATAATGTTTGTTTTTCAACATTCCTCGATGGCCTAAAAGCGTTGGACCAGCGCAAATTGCAGCAATATATTTGTTGTTATTATAAAAATGACTGAGAACATCTTGAAATAAGTCGCTTGCTTCTAAAAGAATATATTCTGGTCCTCCGCAAATAAACAACATATCATAATTATTGATATTTAATTCGCTTATATCTTTTAAATCCGAAACAGTAACGCCATATCTTCCGGTAGCAGTTGTCCCTTTTAGAGCAAAAACATCAACATCTAAATTTGCTCTTCTTAAGATACCGATTGTTCCGCCAAATTCAACTTCTTCAAAACCGTCTGTTATTATAGAAAGTATTTTCATAATTTAACCTCATGATTTCTTTTTATTATTATATTAAAAATTTGTATCGATGGTTTATTAAATTTTATTGTTTTATAATAAAAGTGTTAAAAATTTAAAAGGATATTTAAACTGGTTCTCTTAAATTGAATAATTTTAACAAATAAAGGGGGATTAGGTGTGGTTATTGAAAAAAATAGTCTTAAGATGGAACGCGTTATTCAAGGTTTAATGCGTTTAAATACTTTAGATGAAAAAAAATTATATGAGTTGATTAAGTACGACATTGAACATGGTGTACATTTTTTTGATATTAGCGATATTTACGGAAGAAGTGCTGCGGAAACAAAATTAGGAAATGTTTTAAAAGAACATCCCGAATTAAGAAGTGAAATGATTATTCAAAGTAAATGCGGAATAATCAAAGAAGATAATGATGTAAATTATTATGATTTAAGTTATAAACATATTGTTGATTCTTGTTATGCAAGTTTAAAAAGATTGAATATTGATTATATTGACTATTATTTATTGCATAGACCTGACATCTTTATGAACGCCCACGAAGTAGCTCAAGCTATTTCTGAATTAAAAATATCAGGCAAAGTAAAACATTTTGGTGTGAGCAATTTTCCTCATGAAATGGTCAAATATTTATATGATCAAACAAATATTCCAATTGAAATCAATCAATTACAATTAGGATTAGGGCATCTTGATCTTGTTCGTGAAGTTTTAAACTGTAATATGAACAATAATGAAGGGTGTGAACATACTGGGGAACTTTTCTTTTATATGAAAAGATATAATATATCACTTCAATGTTGGTCTCCTTTTCAAATTGATTTTTTCGAAGGTAGTATTTTTACTGATGAACGTTATAAAAAGACAAATGAAGTTTTAGATAGATTGGCTAATAAATACCATGCTTCTAAATGTGCAATAGCTACCGCTTTCTTGTTAAATTTAGGTGACAATATTCAAGTCATTACCGGAAGTACCGATCCTAAACATGTTCAAGAAACTATCGATGGCAAGGAAATTATTTTAACTAAACCTGAATGGTATGAATTGTATAGATCAACTGGAAATATGCTTCCTTGATTCTATATTGCATGATAACAATTTTTGACTATTGCAAATCCAATAAATTACTTGTAAAAACTCTAACAAGTATGATATATTAATAAGGCGCATTTTTGAAGTGCGTTCTTGGGCCCATAGTTAAATGGGATAACGTTAGCTTTGCAAGCTTAAGTTAGGAGTTCGATTCTCCTTGGGTCCACCAGCAAAAAATAGGTTTCGCTGCGTAGCTCAGCTGGTTAGAGCGATCGGCTCATACCCGGTATGTCGAGGGTTCGAATCCCCCCGCAGCGACCAACATTAAAACAGGATATGGTTTTGGACTCTTAGCGCAATGGTTAGAGCAATCGGCCCATAACCGATCGGTTACAGGTTCGAGTCCTGTAGAGTCCACCAAATGGAGAAATACCCAAGCGGCTGAAGGGGTCGGTCTTGAAAACCGATAGTAGATGCAAGTCTAGCGAGGGTTCGAATCCCTCTTTCTCCGCCATATATTTTGTGATATACTATTAAAACATTGCGAGGTAGAGCAGCCTGGTAGCTCGTCGGGCCCATAACCCGGAGGCCGGAAGTTCAAATCTTCCCCTCGCGACCATACTAATACAGTCGACATTTTGTTGAAAAACAGAGTGTCGCTTTTTATTTATAAAAATAGACAATGCCGGTTTCATTTCAAAAAATACCGGACAAATATGTCAAAGCGCGGTAAACGTAAAAGAGTTCCAGAATCGAACCAATTTCAATAATTGAGTATTATACCAACTAGGAGGTTCGAACTTATGAACAAAACTACTTATTTGGAAAGTTTCAAAATTAATTTAGTAAAGAAATATCTTAACGGAGAAAATAAAGCCAAAATTTGCAAGGAATTTAATGTTTCCAAATCTACTATGTGGGGTTGGATATGCAAATATGGTGATATGGTCAGAAAGACTCGGCAGTTAGAAGAAAAAGTAACTGCTACGGAAGAATTTATTGATATTACACGTCCTTTAAAAAAAGCCGCAACTGAAGAAAAAATTATTTATGCTTCAAATTCTACTATAAGAATATTTAAAAATGGTTACAGCATTTTGTGTGATATCGATAGATTAAAAGAAGTTCTTGAGGTAATTCAAAATGATTGATTTAGAAAGCGTTGATCACATTTATTTATATCCAGGAAATACCGATTTAAGAAAAGGGCGTAATACATTGGGGCATATGGCAAATGAGATTGCGAAAAACGACAAATTGCATAAGATATTTATTTTCTGTAATAGTAAAGAAAAACTTATTAAAGTATATGAAAAAGATACAACTGGAGTCTGGGTTTATATTAGAAGCTTAGATTCATCAAAATTTGGATGGCCAAGAAACATTAGTGAAGCGAAAGAGATTAACAAATCACAGCTCGAGCGGTTATTAAAAGGATTACAATACATAAATTTTAGTTCAAAAAATACTGATTATAATTGTTATTAAATATTGAAATATTTTAAGAAAAACATCGATTTTATCGATGTTTTTTGATATAATAATAGTATGAAAAAAGAAGTAGATTTTAGCACTTTATCAAAAGAAGACTTAATTGAAATGTATAAAAAAGTTTCGGAAGAGAATGAGATTTTATTAGCTAAATTCAAAAAGTTACAAATTGAAAACGACCAAAACTTAAAAGCATTAATCTCTCTTACGGAGAAATTTAAAATAAAACAAGCAAATACATTTGGACCAAAAACAGAAGTCATAAAAGATGATATTGTTTTTAATGAAGCTGAAACTGAAATTAAAAAAATAACTAAGAAACCTGGCAGAAAACAAGGGAACCACAACTTAAATACAGATTATTTTGAAAAACATTTTAATGAGAAAATTATTGTCGATCCTAAAGAACTTAAAACAATGAAAAATTTAATTTATATAGGTTCAGACGAAACATTTAAAGTTGAATTTATTCCGCCAACAGCAAAAATAATTAAAGTAATCTCTAATAAATACATAAATGATAAACATGAAATTTTTCAACAAAATACCTATAAAGATCCATATCCAAAATCGATATGCACACCTTCTTTTGCCGCAAATATTATTTTTTCTAAATTCGTATTAGGAATCCCTTATTATCGCCAAGAAAAAAATATTTTTAGCAACGAAACAATAGTTTCTAGACAAAATTTATGCAATTATCAAATAAGAACAAGCGAAATATTAAAACCTTTTTATGAATATTTAAAGAGTCTTTTGCTAGATACTAAAGTAAAAGTTCTTCATGCAGATGAAACCACACTAAAAGTTATTGAAGTTAATAACAAAAATAAATGTTATGTTTGGTTGTATTCAACTTCATTCTATGATAATCCGATCTATATATATGAATACAAAGACTCGAGAAGCGGCAAGAATCCACGACAGTTCCTTGCAAATTATGATGGCTGGTTAATTACAGATGCTTATGAGGGATATAGCAATATACCAAACGTTAAAAATTCATATTGTTGGGTCCATGCAAGAAGAAATTTTGTTGATATTTTAAAAACTTTGAACGATGAGCAAAAATCAGAATCGATTTCTTTTAAAATTGTTGAATTAATTGACACATTATTCAAATATGAAAATGAATTTAGAGTCTCTAAAAAAACAGCAACCGATATAAAAAAGCTACGAAATAGCGGGAATTACATTGTAACCTTAAATAATATTTTTGCAATTTTGCACAATGCTAATGCAGAACCAGGAAGTGCTTTTTTTAAGGCTGTAGATTACCTTTTGAAAAGAGAAAATAATTTTAAGAGTATTCTTCAAAATGGTTTTCTAGATTTATCAAATAATTTAAGCGAAAGAGCAATAAAGCCTTTTGTTATTGCGCGTAAAAATTTTTTATTTTCAAACACAGAATCAGGCGCTGTTTCATCAACAATATTATTCTCGATTGTTCAAACCGCAAGGGAAAACGGCTTAGATGTTTTAAAATATCTTGAGTATTTAATAAAACATGTGTATTTGAAGGATATTTCTTTCGATCGATTGCTCCCACGGAAGACGCCGCAATTTAATTTAAAAGCTTTATAAGAATCGAACTTGTTCAATCCTGTGATTCTTTTACGTTTACCCTATTTTCTTTAATTCCATCATTTATAAGGCACTATAAGCACACGCATATGTTTTATTATTAAGGACAAAAATAAGGAAAATGGCGGTGGTCATATATTGGTATTGAGGTAGCATACCTTAGTATTTGGGCATCTTAAAAATAAGGTACACTAATACTGACCTATAATAACTACATTACTCGTTTCTTAACAACTTCAAAATCAACACCTTTAGGAGTATAATTATTTAAACATGAAGGGGACTTAAACCTATGAAATTCATTCTTACTCTAGTTACACTTTTCGTGACGTTAATTTCTGTTCCAAACAAAACCGCTAAGTCAAACGACACAAAGTCGGTTTATGCATCTAGCGATTCTAACTCTTCATCAATGGTTAGTAACGCTTCGTTATCCAATACTCAAGTCAATCAACTCTTTAATTCATTAGATTCAGGATCAATTAACGATGTATTTATTAGCGATTATTACGAAAGTGTCTATTTTGCTAACTTAAGTGAGAACATTGGAAACAACAGATTTGGCAGTTGCTCTTATGTTGCTCTCGGCATGCTTCTTTCTTTTTACGATTCCTATTGGAGCGATTTGTTTATCCCAGAGACATATGATGTTGAACCAACAAGCGTTTTCACAACATATTCTTCGGCAGATTTTGCCTTTCCCTCATTTTCTTCAGAATCTCCAGGGATTTCTTTTGAACCAACCAACGATATTAATTCATTATCACCAGATGATTACCTCATATACGCTGCCACTAATTCCGATTTATATTTTCAATGCAAACTTATTTCTTTAAGTCAAACTTATTTTGGATCTGCTAAATTCGAAGATGAATCAAATCCATTCGGAATGGCTTTTCGCGATATTTCAGGATTCCTTACATACTATCTTTATCAATATAGAAATTTCACCACATCACAAGTCTTAATTGACTCATGCAACGATACAAGTCTTGTTCGTTCATACACCATAAACAAAATTAAAGCTGGTATTCCAGTTATTTTGCGATCTGAGTCATCATCTCTGGGAGGCCATGCCTTCATTGCTTATGATTATGATGAGGATTCGGATGAAATCTATGTCCACACAGGATGGAGAGATGAAAATAGTGGCAAGACTTTATCTCATGTTTCTTTGTCCTCGACAGGATTTACAAATCTTAGTGACGCGCTTTCTTTAAATGTCTTAATGCCTTCTACCTTTTCGTACAACTACCATTCCACGACTGGCGGAAACGGATGTGCACGAAACTTTATTTTTCCGCAAGACATTGTGATTCTATCTGGAAATTACAGAGACGAACTCCCAACGTTTGCATGGAAATCTATCTATAAAGAAAAGTGGATTGAGAATTCTAACCCATATTTTGATTTCTCTGTTTTAAATCAATCATCTCAACAAATTTTCAAAGTTGAGGAGATAGATTCAAAAGAAATAACATTAACTCAAAATCAGTGGAATTCCGTTTTGGATACCAGTTCTAACACTTATTATGCTTACGCTGAATTGGGTTCGCTTACGTATTCTTATTGGGATGATTATTACGCTAAGAAGGCTTTTGCAAAACCGCTGGAATACAACCAGCTTCCACAAATAAAACCGAGTGAATATGGCTTTGCTGATGCCTATCCAAGCGATAATACAACAAAGACTACATTCATTAGCCACACAGCAAGCCATAATTTCACTTTTGAGACCAGAAGATATAGAACGGGCTACATTCACAATGAATATATCGTCATGTCTCCAATTCGAAATGGTTTCCAAGAAGCCTATATTGAATATAGGTTTAGTTACGCTGTAACAAGAATTGATGTAGAGCTGGCACATTGGAGAGAAACATCGCACGAATGGCTAACAAGCTCAACAGGTGAAGCGTCAGTTCAATATTATTGGGAGAATCAATGGGTTGATAAACTGGATTTGCTTTCATCTTCAACCGTACTTCCCACAAATAGGAACTCACATACTTTTTATAAAATTGAATTCGATAATCCAGTTTATAGGGTGAGATTCCACGCCGAAACTTTTTCTGCCAACACGAATGATAACAATCGTGGAAGGATTTGCATTGGCAACATGGCTTTTTATAAGACCGAATATAATTTGCCTTTGTCTGGTGGAGAATTAGATTATGAGCCTTCTAGTTGGAACGCTTGCCGATCTTATACAAATTGTTATGCATACGCACTAGATGTAAAAACAAACCCATATCCAACTATGTGGAATAGACCTTGGGCTTTGCAACCAGGTACAAGTGATAGTTTTAGTCATTTAAGTGAAAGCAATTATCTTACAAAATCTTTCTTAGAATTAATGGCGGGATACGATGGTGTAAATTATAATTTTTCATTTGAATCAATTTCAAAAAGTACTAAATGTTCAGAAGGATGTTATAAAGTTGCTTTAGTAATTGCGCCAAATCAAGATTATCATTGGTATAGACAAAATTCTGATGGCACTTGGTCTCATAAGCCCGGGAATGGTTACGTCATTAAGACAGATTACCAAAGCCAAGTAATATACGATCCTCAGTATTGCGATAGGAGATATAATTACGGCGGAACGGTTATAAATTACTCCGTATTTTGTGGATTTTATCAAGTTAACATTTCAAACATCAACGTTGATATTTATGGGAGATAGAATATGAGAAAAATAGGAACAACACTTCTTTTGCTTACAACATTTTGTTTATTTGGCTGTACGTCTAATGAAAAAGAGAAATATGACTATTCTTTATATAGCAGTTATGTTGGGAATATGAAAGGGATAGAAGTTTATTGTTGGGAAACAGATGAAAATTGGTATTCTGGTGTACTGCCTGGCACTAATAGGGTGAAGCAGATTGATGAAATTGTATGGATTCAGGACAACCTACCTTGCCCATTAAAAACAATGAAACAAATTTTGCTCGATTATCCAAAAAACGAAATTGGACTTATTGTAATTGTCGATGTTCCTCCTGTTTCTTGGGATGGAAGAATTACTGACGACAACAAAGAATCTTATGCCTATGTTTGTGAACAATTGGGAATCGACTTTCCAGATGGCCAAGTTTATTGATCACATTTTTAACAAGATTAATTTTAAATCAAGGGTGCAATCTTAACTGTCTGAGCTTAAGTCATTAAAATCAATTATGGTGTAGGAATAACTATTGCATTTTCCGAATGAGTCAAGGCAGCGTCACTGTTTTCACTAAAACTAGTAGAACTATGCATAAGAAATTTTGCTCCCACAAATGCTATAAGAAGAACTACGCTAATCATTACAAACAGCCAAAACGCTGGAAATGAAATGCATAAACTGTGGTAAGTCTTTTATGGCATTTTCTTTTAAGAAACATCAGAGGTTTTGCAGCCACAAATGCCAACATCAATTTATGTATCATAGACCGATAAAATGAAGTAAAAAATAGGTACAAATGAGGGTTTCGGACATGTCCGAGAAAAAATGGGGCTGTCCGAGTGTATCAAAATCGAACCACCCTGCCATCTTGATAAAATAGGTATGCAACAATAGGCATACCTTTTTTCGTGAATTTATCGGCATTTTTATAGTGCTATATGTGACTTTTTTTCGTATACGTAAAAGATTTACACCAAGGCATAAAACTAATTTTTTAAAATAAATGGCGAATTTTACCGCCGGCGGCGGAATGACGCCCCATCATTTATCATTGATGCTAAAATTAATATTTATAAAATTGGAATAGGGCAACAAATTATCAATTTTTTCTGTATTGATATTTTCTATAACAAAATTTAAATATTTATAATATCTATGAAATTAATTTTTGCTGTTCTAATTATTTTTTTAATGTGCTTTTTGTAATCTTCAAAATATATATTATTTTTATCTTCATTGATTGTAATTAATCTTTCGTTGGCTATTTTTGTTATTTTTCAAGATTTGAATTTATTTTGAATAGGTTTGAAAAATCAATTAAATTTTCGAGAATAAATTGCTTATGAAGAAAAATGATAGTTATTTGTGTATTTCGTAATAGTTCTAATAATATATTTTTATAATTGTCTATAAGCAAGGGATACAGTTCTCATTTTGAGCATACTTCTTACATTTGATTATTTAAAAGGCTATTAAGTCTATTAGTGTAGGCATTATAAACCTTCTCTAGTTCAGTAAGTTTTTGTCATTTATTTGCCTCTTTATTCATTTATTGTTTTTTAGTGTATTTTTTTGATTAATATAAAGACATCGTTTGTATCATATTTAATAATCGGTATTATTTTTAGCACTATTCTAAATTACTTGATAGTATAATGACGAAATTTTTTCATAAGTATAATTTAATGAAAATAAATTCAAACAATATTAAATTTTTCCAATAATTTGACTTATTTAATTGTATTTATTAGTAAAGACACAAAGGAGAAATTAAAAATGAAAAAAAGTGTTATATTATCAAGTTTATTGTTAGGTGGTGCCGTCTTAGGTTTAGCTTCTTGTAATTCTTCGAATATAAATCAAAGTAAAGAGTTAGGAAAAGAGCAATCATTTAATGTTGGGACAGTCACTGGGTTAAATGCATTAAATTCTGCTACAAATGTTGGAAGATCGTTGAAAGCAAAAAATACTTCAATTGATATAGGTGCAAATGACGATGTAAATACCATCAAGGGTACAATTTTATTTAAAGTTGATTTGTTATTGGAGAGTAATTTAAACTTTGAAAGCAAAATATTTGTACTTGAAGTTGGCTCAGAAATAGTTATCAATAAAACATCCTATTCTAATGTTGATAAGATTTCATATACAGCTAACGACGAAACAACTACAGTATCTTTAATTTATAATTTTGATAGCATTGAAAACGAAACTAAAGAAGAAAAGAATGAATATGAAGCAAATATTAGTGGTTATGCATATTATGGAGATTATGATATTACTTTAACTAATCCAGACTTATCTTTAATAAATTTATTTAAGTTCGAATCTGAATCTGAAATTGAAAGCGAAGGTGAAGAAACTGAAAATGAAAGAGAGTTTAGATTCTTTGCCAGTGAGACAAATTATATTGAGATCGAACAATCTAGTGAAATAAGTGCAAAAGGAACCGAGACTTCATTTGAATATTCAAATTATGTTAATGAAATTCGAACATCTAACTTTGAATTTAGTATTGATAACAGTGAAACCGAAAACGAAATTGAAGTTGAAATAAATGGAATCGAATACTCATTATCAATTATGAATATTGATGAAGAAAAAGTATATAAAGTTGAGGTATCAATTGGAGATGATGATAAAGAAATGACCTTTATGTTTAAGAAGGATCAAGATGGAAAATATGTTGAAGTAGAAGTTACTTTATAGATTATTATTAAAACAGCTTCGTTTTCTATATAATATAAGAAAGCGAAGCTGTTATTAGGAGATATATTGACTAATATACAAAGACATACATTGTTACAGGAGTATTTAGAAAGTAAATAAAAATCTTTCAACCTTCTCTTTAATGATGTGAAAAAACCTGTTTTTTTCAATATATATTCTTATGTTAAGAGTTATGAAATAAGCGAAGATCTTCTTCAAGAAACATTTCTTGAATTGCTGAAAAATACAAAAAAAATTAAAAAGAGTGAGGATCTGTTAGGGTATTTGATTGTTATTAGTAAAAACAAAGCTCTTAATTATATTAAGAAAAACAAAAGAATTATTACTGAGTCCGATCTTGAAAATACAGAAACAATGTAATCAGAAAACAATCAAAAAAATAGCGGAATCATTGATTTTGCTAAGAACATTCTTGATGAAAAATCATTTACAATTCTTATACAACATTTGGTTAATGATGAAACGTTTGATTATATCTCTAAAAGATTAAAAATACCGCTTGGTACAGTTATTCGGAAATATAACGAAGCAATAAAAGAACTAAAATTATTAATAGGAAAGGAGGAAATTTATGGATGATCTAGAAAAGAAAATTATCGAAGAAGCTAATAGTTATCAAATTAAAACCACTGGTAACAATATTTTAAATGCTTATAAATCGACTAAAAAAGAACATAAATTTCATATCAAGCCTATTTTTATTGGTTTTTCTACTTGTTTTGCTTCAGCTGCCCTTATATTAGGTATGGTTATTTTATTGAATCCTTCAATAATTAATCCAATAGATAATGTTAAACCTACATTATCCACAAAAGAAACTGATTTATTAAAGAATGAAGTGGGATTATTAGGGTTTAATTTAGATCGAGGTTCAGGTTCTAATTTAGGTATGAAATTTAGACGTTCTTTAGATTTAGAGGGGGATTTGCTGGGGAATTTTAAAAAATATGTTGATAATTTTGAGGTTACTTTTCCTTCCTTCTATTATATTGATGATAATTTAGATGACGAGATAGTCGTTACTACTATAGATTTAAAAGAACCATTAAAAATTGGCGATGATACATTTACTCAAGAAACGAGTTATCTAGATAAAGATAATAATTTGCTATATAAAACATATATAAATTATAAAAATGTTAAAGAAATTGAGAATGATGAATCTAGTTATGAATTTTCTTCAATTACAAAAGAAAATTCGTATTCGTTTGAGATTAATAGCGAAAATGAAGATCCTTATGAGATAAAGTTAACAAATGATAGTGAGTATGAGTATGTTGTCGAAAAGGTTGTCTTAAATAATTACCTTATTAAAATTGATGATTTTTCATTCTATTTATTAATAAATATATCTAATAAGACAAGAATTTATTCAAGTAGTGGTTTAGAAAATATTTCGTTTAATTTTTAACTTCAATAAAAAGGCAATTAAATTTGCTTTTTTTATTAATTTTTAAATACTTGCTTTATAATTAAATTAAGAGGAATTTTATATGGAAAATTTTATATATTATACGCCAACCGAGGTGTTATTCGGAAAAGATAGAGAGAACGAAATTGCTAATGAAATTATTAAATTCGGATATAAAAAAGTATTGCTTCATTACGGACAAAATAGTGTAATTAAGTCAGGGTTACTTACTAGAATTAAAAATATTCTTGATACTTCAGGAATTAAATATGTTGAATTAGGTGGAGTTTTACCAAATCCACGTTTAAGTTTAGTTAATAAAGGCATCCGATTTTGTAAAGAAAATGATGTTAATTTTATATTAGCAGTTGGTGGAGGATCAGTTATTGATTCGGCTAAAGCAATTGGCTATGGAGTCACTAATGATGGTGATGTGCGGGATTTTTATGATTTTAAAAGAAAACCAAAGGCTTGTTTGCCGATTGGATGTATTTTAACAATTGCTGCCACCGGTTCCGAGATGAGTAATTCTTCCGTTATAACTAATGATAAAAATAATACAAAAAGAGGATGCAATTCAAATTATTGTCGTTTAAAGTTTGCCATTCTTGATCCTAAGTTAACTATGACACTAACTCAATTTGAAACTTCTTGTGGTTGTTGTGATATTTTAATGCATACCATGGAAAGATATTTTGTTAATGGTGAAACCATGGAAATCACAGATGCAATCGCTGAAGGGTTGATGAGAACTGTAATAAAAAATTCAAAAACCCTTGTAAAGACCCCTTTAAATTATGAAGCACGAGCAGAAATCATGTGGTGCGGTTCTTTATCTCATAACGATTTAACTGGGTTAGGAGTTTCTAAAACTGATTGGTCAACACATAAATTAGAGCATGAATTAAGTGCTAAGTATGATGTAACTCATGGAGCTGGTTTAACGGCTTTATGGTCGTCTTGGGCAAAATATGTTTATAAAGATTGCTTACCTAGATTTGTAAAATTTGCTAAGAATGTGTTTGGGATTGAATCTAACGGAGGAGATGAAGAAGTTGCTTTAAAAGGTATTGCTGCCGTTATTGATTTTTTTAAAATTATGAATATGCCAGTTAATCTTCATGAACTCGGTTTAAATCTAACAAATAGAGATTTAATTGAGTTAGCTAAAAATTGTTCCGTTTCTTGCAATGGTTCTATAGGATCAGCGAAAACTTTAAACGAAACGGATATGTTAGAAATATACAAAAACGCAAATAAGTAATTTAGGAAACAAAATATTGAGTTTTTCGTTTCCAATGTCTATACCCTTTTAGAGAGGGTTTTAATATAATTGCAGAAAAGGAAAATTTAATTTATAAAACTTCGATAAAATTAATAAGAAATGATGGAATAAGATTTACTGTAGATGATTTAGCTCGAATTATTCATATATCTAAAAAAACACTGTATAAGAGATTTCCGTCTAAATTAGTTTTAGCAAACTGGATATATGATAAAGCATGTTATTTTTTTACTATTGCTTTAAAAAAGGTAAAGGGTGTCTCTTCGTTAACTAAAGAAAATCTATACATTTTACTTGATTCATATAGTGATATATTGCTTTTAGATGAGGAAAAAACATTAAATAGATATTCAATTTCCTCATAACTAAATAATAAAATATTTGAGGAATTTTCTGTGCAAAAAAATGCCTTTTTATCATATTTAAAAACAACTCATTTAGGAAAATATGTAGATAATACAGCATTTATTCTATCTATTAATTCAACTATTTGTTCAATTTTAGAAAAAGAAAACATAGAAGAATTGCTTTCTAATTTTTGTGATTATTTAATGGTTATTTAATATGTTAGAAAGTAGTTTTGGTTATATAGCAATTATTGCTGTTGCTTATGTTTTCGGTAAAATAGTCGCTAAGTTTAAGCTGCCATCAATTTTAGGATGGTTGATTGTTGGAATTGTTTTTGGGCCATATCTTGGTAAATTGGTTTCTTTAGATTTTATAAACAATACTTATTACAAAATCTTTATTCATGTTTTCGAATGTTTTGCTGGTGTTTGATTGGCAGTGAAATCAATTTTAAAAAACTAAAAAAATCTGGTAGTCAAATTATTATTACTACATTATTTCAATCTTTAGGAACTTTTTTGGTTGTTAGTTTATTCTTTGCAGTTACTTTTATTATTGCTGATGTGCCTATATATTTAGCATTTATATTTGGAGGAATAGCCTTAGCTACAGCTCCAGCTCCAGCTCTATCCATTGTGAATCAATATAAAACGGATGGACCTGTAACTAGAACGTTGTTTCCTATGGCAGCTTTAGACGATGTTGTTGGTGTTATCGTTTTCTTTACTGTCATATCAATTGTTGGTGGTTATTTAGGAACCGGATCGATGGAATGGCGGATGATAATTCTAATGGTTATTTTTCCATTTGTGATCGGAATTTTGTTTGGTTTAATTTATGGCTTAATATCAAAATTTATTAAAAATAAGTGGGTTTCGCTAGGGATAATGATTTTATTTATGTTGTGTTGCGTTGCTATTGGTGTCGTTTGTGATTATTATATTTTCCATTCATTTGCTTTAAATTACTTATTACTTGGTATGGCTTTTTCTGCAACTGCAACTAATATTATGAATGAAGAAAAATATACTGAAGTTAATAAAGGGTTCTCTCCAATATTGTCTTTAAGTTTATTGTTGGTCATTGTTAATTTAGGAATGCCTCTAGATTATAAAGATATTGCGGGTGCCGGATTATTTACAGCAATATACATTATTTCTCGAGCAATAGGGAAAATCGGTGGAGCTTTCTTAGGTTCTCATATAACAAAATGTGATAAGTCTGTTCAAAAATACTTAGGTCTAACTTTACTTTCTCACTCTGGCGTTTCTTTAGTCTTTACAGGAATTGCTGTTTCAACCATTCAATCTGTTGATCCAGAAAGTGCGGCAGCAAGGATGTCCCTACGGGCTTCCTTGGTGATCTTTGACTCATCAGTGGCCTTCCGCATCTGGAGGTTGCCTGCGTTCTTCTTAGTCACTTCATTGAGCAAGTGAGAAATCTGAACCATTGCATCCTTGCGGTCTACGGCATTCAATTCGCCCTTCTTGTCGAACATCCGGCGATTGGTTCCTGCGGTCTTGCCGTGGTCGTAGCTCTGGGGATTGAACTTCCCGCTGGCTTCGAACAGGGACTCATCCCGCTTGGAAGCAAGGCGAGTCTTCGGGGCTACTTCTACTCCTGAACGCTTGGCAGTCTGTGGGGCTGCGGGGCGCTTCTGAGCGGCTAGTTTCCGGTATGGATTAGATGTACTCATAACGCACCTCCCTTATAGAATCGCTACGTTAACGAAACGTAGGCCAAGCCACGGATCAGCAGCCGTGGGAATTTGCACAACGCGACCGATGTAAGCATTTGCGCCCGTGCTGACGGTGGTCACAAGGCCTTCACAGCCCTGGGCCGTGGTACCAGCATAGAGTAGCTGGTTAACGGTAAAGGTCTGGTGGGTGTCATATGCCGTGGTGAAGATGGTGGTGGCATCTGTAGCGATTGCACACTTGCCATCAGAGACATTGACGTCATTGGTCAGGTTCCAGAAGTTCCTGCCTTCGAAATCAAGG
>Ga0172377_10002182_pt1 | contig 20048 bp, 19 predicted proteins | sample Pumphouse3metaG_FD_119749 | JGI IMG/M metagenome (GOLD analysis project Ga0172377, IMG submission 119749) | Leachate microbial communities from a municipal landfill in Southern Ontario, Canada - Pumphouse #3 metaG | ecosystem: Engineered > Solid waste > Landfill > Unclassified | place: Canada...
CAGCTATAACAGATTCGTTTGAGATGATGTTATCATCACCCTTTGTATTTGATCCTGCATGATTGTTACCGAGCTTCTTCTGACCTCTTGTCATCAGAGTATTCTCATCCAGAGCATCACAGTAGAAGAACTCCTTCCATTGCTCTGAAAGTGTACCGCTTGCAGCAGAAACAATTGCATGAATTAATCCCATATCGTCACCTCCTGATTTATAAGTTGCTTCGCTTATTATATCGTATTTACTTCATCTTATCTATCTCCCGCTCGAGCAGGAGCTGTCTCACATATATTTCACTTCCGAGTCTGCAGCAGTAATCGATATGCTGCAGCATTCCCCGATATTCCTCATCACTGTCGCTGAACGTCCCGGCTGATGAGACTGTGAGTTTCTTCATATCTTCGAGTGATGAGCGCATCTGCTCATCTACGCGGGCGGCTATATCATCGAAGACCATTTTGAAATCCAGTGCGGGGCAGGCTTCAGAACCGTCTTCAGAGCCTGGCTGTTTCTCTTGTTTTGACGATTTCCTTATGACTTTTCCCGCGCGTTCTTCCCCGGTAAAACAAGCGCTCTTCAGCGGTTCGAACAGTGTATCCATATCGCTTATCGACAGAAAGCTCTTGCAGTAGAAGATCGCAATGAGCATCAGGACGTGCTCAACACTGTACCTCTTCTTCACAGGGGGAATGAGCACTCCGTTCTTGGCGTAATTGTTGATCATGGTCTTGGTGATGATCTTGTCTTCATCCGGCTTTCTCGTGATCGGGCCCAGCATTTCATCGAGGATCGTTGTCACCTGATCCATATAAAGATCTATATTTGGAACATCTGCCGAGCTTATCGGGCCCAGTTCCTTAGAGATCTTTGCGATCTCATCCATTATACTGTCAAGATTCTGCGCCATTGTTTTTCTTTCTGGTCTCAGCTGCCATCTCGCGCATCTCACGCGCATTTGTCATCGTCGCCTCTGTGACGGAGGCTCCTCCCAGAAGCCTTCCAAGCTCCTCGATGCTCTCATCTCCGGAAAGCTTTTCAATATGTGTAAATGTCCTGCCTCCCTCACTATCCTTGCTGATGCGGAAGTGAGTGTCGGCCATTGCGGCTATCTGTGGAAGGTGTGTTATTGCAATGACCTGGTGATCCGCCGACAGACGGCCAAGCTTCTCGGCCACCTTCCATGCGGTCTGCCCGCTGTTCCCTGTATCTATCTCATCAAAAATAAAAGTGTGGATTCCATCCTTACCGGCAAAAACAGTTTTGAGCCCCAGCATTATCCTTGAAAGTTCACCGCCGCTCGCTATTTCATCCAGAGGTTTCGGTGCCTCGCCCGGGTTCATCGAGATCATGAAGACTACCTTGTCCATGCCAGTCGAATCGCCGTTTTCTTCATTTGTTCTGATATCCACATTGAAATCAACATGTGCAAAATTCAGTTCAAGAAGTGCCTCGCGCATCTTTGCCGCGAATTCTGTCGCTGCCTTCTTTCTTATCTTTGATAATTTCATGCAGCAATCCTGATACTGTGCTCTCTCTTCATCGATCCTAACGCTGAGCGCGCGCCTGCCTGTCTCATAATCCAGAAGCGTGTCGCGTTTCGCAGAGCGTGTCTCCTCTGCCTCCCTGATCTCAGCTATGGTGTCGCCGTACTTCTCCTTCAGGTGGTTGATCAGATCCAGTCTTTCCTCTGTCTCCCTGAATTCATCCGGGTCAAACATAAGTGCATCCGCATAATCCCCGATTGCCCTGCTGTAATCAGACAGCAGACCATCCACTTCTGAGAGCTGCGCGGCAATTCCGTCAAGTGTTTCATCAGAACCCGCGACCGCAGAGAGTTCCCTGCATGCCCTTGCTATTCCTTCCGAAGCACCGTCCTCACCGTCAACGGATTCAGAAGCTGTTGCAACAGCGGCTCTTATCTTGTCTGTCGCAGCCATTTTCCGGTATTTCTTCTCAAGCAGGTCGTCCTCGTTATCAACCAGTGCCGCGGACTCTATTTCATTTATCTCATAATCAAGCAGTTCGAGTTCCCTCTTTCTGGAGCTCTCATCGAGATCATTCTCTTCCCACTGTTCTCTCAGTGATTCGAGATCTCTGTAATGCGCACCGACTTCCCTCTTCGTTTCGAGCGCAGCTTTACCGGCGTAATCATCCAACACGCCGAGCTGCCTGCCTCTTGAGAGCAGCGTCTGATTCTCCCTCTGACCATAAATGTCTATAAGAAGCGACGCGATGTCTCTTAGCTGATGCGTAGTCACATTTTCTCCGTTCACAGTCTGCGACGACCGGAGCGGCATTATCTTTCTCTTTATCAGTACGGTCCCGTCATCTTCTGACGGAATGTCCATCTCGCGAAGCTTATCCTCCTGCTCCTTCGTATCAGCAGTAAAAACAAGTTCACACAGCGCGTATTCTGCACCGTCACGGATTATGGATCTGTCCGCCTTTGCTCCGAGTGCAAGATTTACAGAGCCGATTATTATCGACTTGCCCGCACCAGTTTCACCTGTCAGTATATTGAGTCCGTCGGTGAATTCGATTTCTTCCTCCTCGATAAGAGCGAGGTTCTTAACATGAAGACTAAGTAACATATTCCTCCTTTACGAGCATGTTCTCCGGACAGGCAGGTAAAGTAATTGTTTTGTTCAGCCTAGCATCCTCTTAAGTTCTTCCATGACAGCTTCTGTCTCATCGGCAGATCTTATAGCCGCAAATATTGTATCATCCCCGGCTATGCACCCTGCTATCTCAGGCATTTTCAGTTCATCAAGGGCTGCAGCACAGGCCATAGCCATGCCTGATACTGTCTTGATCACGAGAATATTCTGAGCCTGGTTCATAGAGACGAACCCTTCCCTCAATACTCTGGTATATTTATCAAACATATGCACATCATCGGCCTGAGTCTGGATGAAAACATATTTCTGATGTCCTCTTCCGGTCTGGAGTTTTGTCAGGTGCAATTCTCTTATGTCCCTTGACACTGTGGCCTGTGTGACATCATATCCACTTTTTCTGAGTGCACCTGCAAGCTCATCCTGAGTCTCAATATCCTTGCCGGAAATGATCTCGATGATCTTCTTATGTCTGTCTTTCTTCATGGTTGTTTCCTTTAGTCCGTATTCCCGGTGTATTTATACACCAAGTGTGAATAATTATACTACTTTTACCTCAACCGGACATCTTTCTGTGAAGTGTTTCCAGAAAACTTTTCCGGCTGAGCTTTATTATTCTGGTAGTCCTGGAATATTTTCTTATCGTTATTCTGTCTCCGGCGTGCATTATCCTTCTGCACCCGCATCCGTCAAAATCAGCTTCGACCTGCACGTCCCCGCCGTTCTTGCCACGCCCGATCTCTATCGTTATGATATCGTCCGCAGCAAGGATTATGCTCCTTGTGTTCAGCGTGTGCGGGCAGATCGGCGTCATAAGTATCAGCTGCGCTGACGGTTCCACAATAGGGCCTCCGGCTGACATATTATACCCGGTCGATCCGGTGGGCGTCGAAACAATTATTCCATCCGCCCTGAATGTATTAAGATACTGGTCATTTACATATACATCATAAGGAACTATCTGCAATGCCCCGAAACGTGTGATCGCAATATCATTAAGTGCATTGTCGGTGCCGCTCTTATCTATCGTTCCGGATAACATCATTCTTTGTTCGATTTCAAAATTTCCGTTTATAAGATCAGTCAGTGCAGCCTTCCAGTTTGTTTTTTCAATTTCAGCCAGATACCCAAGAGTTCCGAGGTTTATTCCAAGTACAGGTGCGTCATTTCCTGCATTCTCTCTCGCAGCCCTCAGCATCGTTCCATCGCCTCCGAGCACAAGAATACAGTCGACATCGCGCGAAGGACTTTTTCCTTTGTCATCCGGCCGCTCATGCGCAAGATCACATGTTTTGCCCTTTTCCAGAAGAAATGCAGCGATCTCACCCTGGAGCATCAGTCCCGGATCTTTTGCGATATTGGTTATGATAAAAAAATGTTCCATAGTAAGGCTCCCTGTGCGATATGCATCACCATTGCAGCCGATGAACTGTTTATATTATTTGTCAAGTTCGCCATGTGCCCTGTCTACGAGATCTCTGATCAATGCACTGTCAGGATCGATCTTCGGCACGGCTTCGCCCATTTCTTTTCCAAGCCACATCAGGTATTCAATATTGCCCTCCGGTCCCCGGATCGGCGAATAATCAAGTCCAAGCAAGTCAAAACCCGTACTTACGGCAAAACCTGTCACTGCCTCTATGACTTCTTCATGTACTTTTCTGTCGCGGACAACGCCTTTCTTTCCGACCTTGTCGCGGCCTGCCTCAAACTGCGGTTTTATGAGACAGAGCATCTCTGTGCCCGGTTCCATGATGTTGAATGCCGGTGGCAATATCTTATCAAGTGAAATAAACGCCACATCGCATGAAGCAAATACAGGAAGAATGTCTTTCCCTGATGCCTTCCTGAGATCATCTGCTGTCACATACCTGAAATTAGTTTTCTCCATGCAGATGACTCTGGGGTCGTTCCGAAGTTTCCAATCGAGCTGCCCGTATCCTACATCTATGGCATAAACGAGCGATGCTCCGGCCTGCAGCATACAATCCGTAAATCCCCCTGTCGAAGCACCTATATCCATGCAAACTTTGCCCACAAGATCGATCGGGAAAACCCTTAGAGCTTTCTCCAGTTTATATCCCCCGCGGCTCACATATGGAAGTGTCTGCCCCCGGACCTCAATTTTTGTTTTGCTCTCATCAGGGTCAAAACCCGTGCCTGACTTGTCTTCCTTCTGCCCGTTTACATATACGATCCCGGCCATTATCATGGCCTTGGCTTTCTCCCTTGTAGGAGCAAGCCCTCTGTCAGTCAGGAGGAGATCCAATCGTGTTTTCAAGATAAATGTTTCCTGCCCTTCCCGGCCTGTATTCCTTCCCATGCCGTGATCACGCGGTCTGTCACTGTATCGGCGTCAATGCCGCATACCTGCCTGAGGATATCGACATTTCCATGACTCACGAAATTGTCAGGTATTGCAATATTGAGCACTTCATTATCGGAATCTGACTCTTCAAGGTATTCATCTACAGCATCACCAAAACCGCCTGTTATCACATTCTCCTCCATTGTCACAATGAGTGGATGCGAAGCTTTCATTTCATCCAGCATCTGTGTGTCAATGGGTTTTACAAATCTCGCATTTACCAGAGTCACCGAAAAGCCCTTTTCCTTCAGGGCATGTCTCACCTTCACCGCTGTCTCTACCATGCTTCCTGCCGCGTAGAGAAGGATATCCTCCTCTTCATAAATGACTTCTGATCTGCCATATTTAACAGGAAGTCTGAAATTCTCCAGCCCATCATAGGCCGTGCCTCTGGGATATCTTACAGCAACGGGTCCGTTGTACTTCACTGCGAATTTCATCATGTCAGAGAGTTCCCACTTATTCTTGGGTGCCATTATCACAATACCGGGTATCATGCTAAGGTATGAAATATCAAATATTCCCTGATGTGTCTCCCCGTCTGCTCCCACGAGCCCGGCTCTGTCTATGCAGAATATCACATGGAGTTTCTGCATACAAACATCATGAACTATCTGGTCATATGCCCTCTGCAGGAATGACGAATAGACGCAGACCACCGGGACAAGTCCACCGACAGCAAGTCCTGCGGCAAACGTCACAGCGTGCTGCTCTGCAATTCCAACGTCAAAGAATCTGTCAGGGTAAATGGATCTGAATCTCTTGAGTCCGACTCCGTCGCCCATAGCCGCAGTTATAGCTACTACCTTCTCATCTCTCTGACCGAGCTTTACCATCACAGTTGAGAAAACATCTGTCCAGTCAGCTTTTGTTTTCTGAGCCTTTGGCAGTCCCGTCCTGATGTCAAAAGGTCCTGTCCCGTGGAATCTTGCCGGGTGTCTCTCAGCCGGCGCATATCCTTTGCCCTTGCTCGTTATGACATGTACGATGACGGCCTTCTTGGCTCTCTTGGCATCACTGAACGCTCTTTCCATATCTTCTATATTATGACCGTCAACAGGTCCGAGATATGTTATGCCGATATCCTCAAAGTACATCCCCGGGATCATCAGCTGCTTGATCGAATTCTTGGCGCGTCTTATGACATCCACAGTCTTGGGCTGCTTCTCATTCATGGAATAATAGACCTTGTCACGAAGATTTATATATCCGTCAGAGGTGCGTATATCGTTGAGATAATTTGACAGTCCGCCGACATTGGGGTTGATTGACATATCATTATCATTGAGGACTATGATGAAATTTGTTTTGAGTTTTGCCGCATTATTGAGTGCCTCATAAGCCATTCCGCCTGTGAGAGCTCCGTCGCCTATGACAGCGACTATAGTCTGTTTCCTGCCGAGGAGGTCACGCGCCTTCACGAGGCCGAGCGCCGCAGATATGGATGTCGAGCTGTGCCCTGTATTAAATGCGTCGCAGTCGCTCTCAGCTCTCTTTGGAAAGCCGCTCATTCCGCCATACTGTCTCAGGTGATCAAAACCTTCTTTTCTGCCAGTGAGGATCTTGTGCGTGTATGACTGGTGTCCGACATCCCAGACAATCTTATCATTCGGAAGATCAAGTGAAAGGTGAAGAGCCATAGTCAGCTCCACAGCGCCCAGATTGCTCGCCAGGTGCCCGCCTGTCACTGATATTTTCTCGACAAGAAAAGCCCTGATTTCCTCCGCAAGTTGATCATAATACTGCGGCGGGATCTTCCTGATATCACCGGTCTTAATTATAGAATCAAGTAAAATACCCATGATAACCTCATCCTAATATTCTCAGTCCTGAAGCTTTGTGCTCTGCACAAAGCTTCCATGCGACGACGTCCTACACGTCGCATTAAGCTTTGTCAGTTGGTGCGTTCCACCAGCTTTATCATCAGCTCACGCAGGAAGTCGTTCTTTACAGAAAGTCCGTCAAAGAGCTTCAGAGCTTCATCTGTTCTCTTCCTCACATCAGCCTTTGCGTTTTCAATGCCGTGTATGGAGACATATGTATTCTTGCCTTCGACAGCGTCTTTGCCGATTGTTTTGCCGAGTTGTTCTATATTTCCCTCGACATCAAGGATATCATCCTGTATCTGGAAGGCTATGCCGATATCCTCGCCTATCCTTCCGAGATTTCTGACTTCCTCTGAAGGCGCTCCGGCTAAGATAGCGCCGATCTGAAGTCCGCTCTCTATCATGCAGGCAGTCTTGTGTTTGTGTATGTAGAGTAACGTCGAGTCGTCGATTTTCTCGTTCTCAGAAACAAGGTCAGCACACTGCCCTCCGACCATTCCGTATATTCCGGCATTTGCCGCAAGAAGGAGAAGTGCCTGCGCAATATTCTCTGTTTCCTCTGCGTTATCGGCAGCTTCAAAAGCGCGGATCGCTGTCTCATATCCGAAGTTCAGGAGTCCGTCTCCCGCGAGCACGGCCATTCCCTGACCATACACCGCGTGTGTTGTCTTGCGCCCGCGTCTGTATTCATCATTATCCATCTCCGGCAAGTCATCATGGACAAGAGAATATGTATGGATCATCTCTATTGCCGCCATGAACGGCTCACAGATCTCAGGTCTGCCGCAGTACATCTTGTTCGTCTCGTATATAAACATCGGGCGAAGCCTTTTGCCACCCGCATTCACACTGTAATTCATCGCTTCAATGACTTCTTTCGCATAGCCTTCCTCAAGCGGAAGAAATTTTAATATGACATCATTACAGTGTGCAGTTCTTATCCTTATTTCTTCATCAAAACTCATATTGCCTCCATGCCTGAGCTATTTTGCGAAGGCGCGTGTCTTTATTCCTGCCTGAAATCGCTCATCGATCCGTCTGGATTCATCATTTTCACTTTTTTCTCGACAGTATCTATTCGCTCGTTACACGATCTGACCAAGTCCATTCCGCGCTTATAGAGCTCAAATGACTCCTCGAGAGTCACGGCCGGATCCTGCATTTTGTCGATGAGCTTCTGAAGTTCATCAAGATCCTGCTCAATAGTAGTATCCTTAGTCAGATCTTTTTTTGCCTTATCCTCAGCCATCTGTTCCTTTCGCATCGCTTTCAGTCGCCTGCACACTGTCATTCGTGATTTCCCCGGCTCTTGTCTTTATGCTGCCGTCTGCAAGACGTATGGTAAGTTCGTCGCCTGCGTTTACAGAATTCACCGTTACTACCGCCCTGCCGTCTTCTCCGGTGACATATCCGAATCCGCCCTTCAGCCGTTTTAACGGTGACAATCCGTCAAGGCCTGCAGTCAAAACATCCAGCCTGCCACGGCTTCTGTCTATCCTGGATTTCATTAGCGACTGAAGTTTCTCTTCCGACTGCAGCGCCGTCATACGTCTTTCACGTATACGTGCCTCCGGAGCGAGATGACTTATTACGCGCTCAAATGACCTTACTTCACCGCGAAGTCTCTCTGTCTTATATGTCATAGCTCCCGACAGAGCGTTCACATATGATTCAAGTGTTTCCTCAAATGCACTGTATTCAAACACTGCTAGTTCTGCTGCCGCTGACGGCGTCGGTGCCCTGAGATCAGCGACATAATCCGTTATTACTGTATCGGTCTCATGTCCCACTGCCGATATTATCGGAATATCGCAGTCAAAAACTGCTTCTGCTACCTGTTCTTCATTGAATGCCCACAGATCCTCTATGGATCCGCCTCCACGCCCGATAATAATAATATCCGGTCGTTCTCCGGCAGGCAGCGCGCACAGAGCTCTTATGCCGTTTACAACTGAAGGCGCTGCGCCCTCTCCCTGAACTATTGCCGGGTATAGTATTATCTGCAGGTATGGATCTCTCCTCAATGAGATATTGCAGATATCCTGAACAGCAGCGCCTGTCGGTGCTGTGACCACTCCCAGCCTCTTTATATACTTTGGTATTGGAAGTTTGTATTGTTCGTCAAACATTCCCCGGGCTTCAAGTTCAGACTTGAGTTTTTCATATTTTTCGTTGAGCTCGCCCGCTCCATCCCTTATGATCTGTTTTGCATAGAACTGGTATGAGCCGGTCTTCTCATAGACATCGACCGCGCCAGCTGCTATTACTCTGTCGCCTTCTTTCATTTGGAACTTCAGGCCGCCATTCCTTATAGAACTCGACCACATCGCGCACTTCAGGGTGCCGCCCTCGTCCTTGAGCGTAAAATAAATATGTCCGGAAGAATGATATGTACAGTTGCTGACCTCGCCTCTCACGAGAATCGACTGCAGCATGTAATCCTGCCGGAACATATTTTTTATGTATGAATTTATCTGTGTAACGGAATAAACACTTTTCACTGCGGTGTCTTCACTATGTAAATATTTGCTCCATCTCTTGACTTGGATTTTTCCTCATGCACAGATTCGCCGGTCTTCTTTGTTTTGCCGTCAGCGGCCGATCCTGCGGCACGTTCTTTTCCTTCAATGGTAAACCTTGAAAGGACTGCGTTTACAAAAGCCGGTGCCGCATCCTGTCCAAATTTCTTTGCAAGCTCCACAGCTTCGTTGACCGCTACTCCTTCAGGAATGGAATCGTCGTATTCTACCTCGTAGACGCCCAAACGGAGGATAGTCAGCTCCACCTTCCCTATCCTGTCAAGGTCCCAGTCTTTGGCAACTTCTGACAGTTCCTTATCTATAGCGGGAAGATTCTTTATGACATCCGCGTACTTTTTCTCTATTTCTGTCCTGTCCTTTTCGCTGAAAGTTATATCATCATTGTTAAAGAACAGTTCTTCCTGCTCCGTCATCTCCTCACTGCTGTTAAATTCGATGCGGAACAAGAGCTTAAATGTCTGCTCACGTAGGCTTTTTCTGTACATTTATTGTTTCCCTCATACCGGAACCTGTTATCCGTTAATCAGCTTTCGAGCTGTCACTCGGGATTTTTATTCCCGCAATACGGACGTTGACATCATCCACTTCAAGACCGGTCATGTTCTCGATCGACTGCTTTACACGTGCCTGCACTTTGCTGCTGGTAGCAGGTATGTTGAATCCGTAGTCCATTATAATGGCAAGATCTACCTTTACCACTCCGTCGGTGACATCTACTTTCACTCCCTTTGTGGGGTTCTTGTAACCGACTTTCGCAAACAGATCACCTGTTGTACCGCCGCTCATCGCAGATACACCATCAATTTCAAGAGCAGAATAAGAAGCTATCATCGCGACAACATCATCAGCAATCCTGACTACTCCGATATTCTCTTCTTCGCTGTCATCGGCTGCATCAGTCTCTTCGGCAGCATTATCAGCCTTTTTATTCTCAGGTGCCTCGCCCTGTTCTACTGTATCTTTCAATATTGATGAATCCCGAGCCTGCGTTTCTTTCGCTTCTGTTTCTTTCGCTTCGGCTTCCTTCACTTCGTTCTCTTCAACAATCTTTGTCTCGTCTTCCATATGATGAACCTCACTTTGGAGAAAGTTTACTGACATCCGGCTCGAATTTCAGTTGCCGGTTAGAATCAGATAAATTGTATCATTCATTGCCGGATTTGCAAAGCACGCCGTAAGCGGGCGAAATAACAGGCCAGGTAATCGGCCCGGGATGAGTCGCGGCAATGATTGGCCGGCGCAGTTTTTACTCAGCGCGAGAACTCGGCCAGCTCCAGCCCCTTGTTGCGGTCGAGCACCATGCCTACGCTCCACTCATTTACAAAGATCAGCAGCGGATTGCCCTTCAGATCCTCAATTCTCTTCATGTCTGATGTTCCGACTATTTCCTTTACATCCCCATTCCACTCTTTTACCCACCTTATATGCTCATAAGGGAGCTGTTCGAGGATAATCTCAACATTGTATTCATTTTCAAGCCTGAACTTCAGCACGTCAAACTGCAAAACACCCACGACTCCGCATATGATCTCTTCCATTCCTGTTCCGATCTCGCGGAATATCTGTATGGCGCCTTCCTGAGCGATCTGTGTGATGCCCTTTACGAACTTTTCACGTTTCATGGTATCGACCTGACGCACTCTCGCGAAATGCTCGGGTGCGAAAGTGGGTATTCCCTCATACTGATATTTATCCTTTGGCATGCAGAATGTATCCCCGATAGCATAGATTCCGGGGTCAATGACTCCCATGATATCGCCGGCGTACGCCTCATCAAGTGTTTTGCGGTCATCTGCCATGATCTGCTGTGGCTGTGAAAGCCTCGCCACACGGCCTGACTGCACATGTTTTACATTCATGTCTGAACGGAACTTTCCTGAGCAGATCCGCATGAATGCTATGCGGTCGCGGTGTGCCTTGTTCATGTTGGCCTGGATCTTGAAAACAAATGCGGAAAAATCGCTGCTATATGGATCTATGAGTCCCATGTCAGATTTTCTCGCTTCAGGCGCAGGCGCCATTTTGAGAAATTCATGCATGAATATCTCGACTCCAAAGTTCTGCAGTGCCGAACCAAAGAAAACGGGTGTCAGCATTCCTGCCTTCACTTCTTCCAGGTCAAAACTTTCAGCTGCGCCATCGATCAGCTCGACCTCGCCCATAAGCTTTTCAGTCGCTTCTTCTCCGATTGCAGAAGAAAGCGCGCTTCTGTCACTTACAGGTATGCGGTTCTCAACGCCTTCCTTAGTGCCCTTCAGTGTCTCTGAATATGTAAGGACATCCTTCAGCTGGCGGTCATATATTCCCCTGAAGTTCTTTCCGGATCCAATCGGCCAGTTCACAGGGCAGGTGGCAACACCGAGATTCTTCTCTATATCATCCAATATATCAAAAGTATCCAGTGCATCGCGATCCATCTTGTTGATGAATGTGAAGATAGGGATATGTCTCATCGCGCAGACCTTGAAGAGTTTTCTTGTCTGCGGCTCTACGCCCTTGCCTCCGTCAATTACCATTACTGCCGAATCAGCAGCCATCAGTGTTCTGTATGTATCTTCCGAGAAATCCTGATGTCCCGGTGTATCAAGCAGATTTGCCACGCACCCGTCATACTCGAACTGCAGTGCGGAACTTGTGACAGAGATACCACGCTGCTTCTCGATCTCCATCCAATCTGAGACCGCATGTTTTGCCGTGGCTTTTCCCTTTACAGAGCCAGCGGTATTTATTGTCCCCGAGTACAGAAGGAACTTCTCGGTAAGTGTTGTTTTGCCGGCATCCGGGTGCGATATTATAGCGAATGTGCGGCGTTTTTCGATTTCTTCTCTTATATCTGACATAAATATTATTCCTCAACAGAGCTTTTACGCGACAGCTTTTGTCGCATTGCTCCCTCCGCGCTGAGAAACCGCAAATCCAATTCTCAGCTGTGATTACGTTACTGGTTCAAATAACAGCAACTATAAAACCCGGCTGATCAGGTTTGAGCTTTCTGACCGGCCGGGCTTTTATGGTTGCACGATTACAGTTCCCTGTGGTTCGCGTTCGAACTTCCCGCATATTCTGTGCGGTCAATGTTCAAAGCGTTGCCCTCACTGGAGCTGTACCGTGCAACCGATTATTCTGTTACTGCTGGGTAGCATCCTTTATTGAGAATGAAAGTCTGCCCATGCGATCTTTGCCAAGGCACTTTACAGTGACCTTCTGGCCGAGCTGGAGTACATCCTCAACGTGATCGATGCGGTGATTAGTGATCTTTGAGATATGGACCATGCCTTCCTTGCCGGGAGCAAACTCGATGAATGCGCCGAATTCCTTAATGGAAACGACAACACCGGTAAGGATCATGCCTTCCTCAAAATCTGCTGTGATGATTTCGATCATATTCTTTGCTTTTGCAAGTGCTGCCTTGTCTGTTCCGCATATGGAAATCTTGCCCGTCTCGTCAATGTCGATCTGAGCACCTGTGCGCTTGATGATCTCATTGATAGTCTTGCCCTGCTTGCCGACGACGTCTCCGATCTTCTCAGGATTGATCTGAGTGTAGATGATCTTCGGAGCATACGCTGATACTTCTGCGCGGGGGCTTGCGATTGCGGGGGTCATGACATTTGCCATGATATACTCGCGGGCATCCTTGCAGCGCTGGATAGCACCCTCTACGATCTGACGTGTCAGGCCGTGGATCTTGATATCCATCTGAATTGCGGTAATTCCATCATGAGTACCTGTTACCTTGAAATCCATGTCCCCGAAGAAATCCTCGAGTCCCTGGATATCTGTCAGCAGGACAAAATCATCATCTGTCTCGCCTGTAACAAGTCCGCAGCTTATGCCGGCTACCTGTTTCTTAATAGGAACACCTGCTGCCATGAGAGCCATGCAGCTTGCACATGTTGAAGCCATTGATGTGGAACCGTTAGATTCCATTGTCTCCGATACGGCACGGATAGCATAAGGGAATTCCTCAATACTCGGAAGTACCGGAATAAGAGCTTTCTCTGCAAGAGCGCCGTGACCTATCTCTCTGCGTCCCGGACCGCGGCTGACTTTTGTTTCGCCTACTGAATATGCCGGGAAATTGTACTGGTGAATATATCTCTTTGATGTGATGTTAGGGTCAATTCCCTCGACCTTCTGAGCATCTGAAAGCGGTGCAAGTGTGACAACATCACAGATCTGTGTCTGTCCTCTTGTAAACATAGCTGATCCGTGGACTCTGGGAATAAGGTCAACTTCAGCTGCGAGGGGACGGATCTGAGTGATCTCACGTCCGTCAGGTCTCTTGTGATCCCTAAGGATCATCTTGCGGATAGTCTTCTTCTCATACTGATATACAGCGTCGCCGAGCTGTGCAAGATAAGCATCATTGTCAGCAAACGCTTCTTTGAGCTTCTCTGTTATATCGGCGATACCCTTGTCTCTGATGTCCCTGTTTTCATTGAAGCAAACGGTTTCCATTTCTTCGGGACTTACTATCTTCTTGATATCTTCAAACATCTGATCCGGAACAGCGACTGAAACATAATCCTGCTTGGGCTTTCCGGCCTCAGCAACGATCTTGTTGATGAAAGCGATAATCTGCTTATTTACAGCATCTGCCTGATAGATATAGTCTACCATATCTTTCTCAGGAATCTCATTGGCACCGGCTTCGATCATCATGACCTTATCAATTGTTGAAGCTACAGTGAGCTGAAGGTCTCCGTTATCCCACTGTTCCTGATTGGGATTGATTATGACTTTTCCATCGACAAGTCCTACCTGTGTCGTAGCGCAGGGACCTGCGAACGGAATATCTGAAATTGATGTAGCAACAGCTGCACCGATCATTGCAACAAGTTCAGGTCTGCATTCGGGGTCTACACTCATGACCAGGCACTCAAGTGTGACATCGTTTCTCATATCCTTGGGGAAAAGCGGGCGCATAGGACGGTCGATTACACGGCTCGTAAGAATAGCGTTCTCTGAAGGTCTGCTCTCTCTCTTCATAAATCCACCGGGGAATTTACCGATAGAATAAAACTTTTCTGAATACTCAACTGAGAGCGGGAAGAAATCTACTCCGTCTCTCGGTGCCTTTGATTCTGTTGCTGTGCAAAGAACGGTCGTATCACCGTAGTGCATGAAAGCACAACCATTAGCCTGTTTACCGACCCTGCCGATATCTATTGACAGTTGCCTGCCGGCAAGATCCATGGAATAAGTTTTGTACATTTGTTTTGTCTCCTTGTTTCGTCTTCTCTTCTACTGTTAACTGCGTCTGATATATATATGACCCCGGGGGAGACCCGGAGAATATACCCATAAAAAAGACGAACCCTGAACCGTTGTTATCCGGTCCGGGGCCGTCATAAGATTTACATTTGTTTATTACTTTCTGATTCCGAGCTGAGCGATCAGTTCACGATACTTCTCAATATCTTTCTTCTTAAGATAATCAAGAAGTCCTCTTCTCTTACCTACCATCTTGAGAAGTCCTCTGTTGGAATGGAAATCTTTGGGGTTCTTCTTCATGTGAGCTGTGAGCTCTGTGATTCTCTCTGTAAGGACTGCAATCTGGACTTCCGGTGAACCGGTATCCTTCTCTGCGCGGCCATACTGTTTGATGATCTCTGTCTTCTTTTCCTGTGCTATCATTTTTTTCCTCCTGCCTGAGCTTCTTTTGCGAGGGCCCACACCAGAAAATCCGCGTATGCGGTTTTCTGGCTGTGTTGTTCAGGTTTGTGCTCAGGCGCAAACCTGATGAGTTAAAGATTATGCATCAGCATAATCCTTAACTTTATCCTTTGTACCGTCGCACCATCTTGTGCTGCACGGCTCATTTAATGTTTCCGCCTTGTACCGGGGACTGGTCGGAGTGGCCTTGAGTTCCAGGTATAGGTCGAGTTTATATTGCAACTGCCCCATTTCCGGACGCAGCGAATTGATTTTAGCACGGTGGAAGTAAGAAGTAAAGCGGAAACTGTCAACCGGGCGGCGCCTGTGCGGCACTGCCGGGATCTGTGTGGCACTGCCTGGATCTGTGTGACACTGCCAGGCACAGGTTCCGGCCACTGGCAACCTGTCATTCTATTCCATGTCATCTCTCCCGGGTAATATGGCGTCCGTCTTCTATATCACTGTTCATCACTGCCTTAAGTTCATCAAGAGAAGCAAATTTCTTCTCTGGCCTTCTGAAAGTATGGAGTTTTACAAGCGCCGTCTCGCCATAAACGTCATCGTCAAAATCATAAAGGTATGTCTCGACCGTGACTGCCGGCTTCTGACCAGGCGAAAGACTCTTCTTTATAGTAGGTTTGACTCCGATATTGGTCATCCCGTGGAAAGTCCTGCCGATATTATCGTTTCCGTCGCCCCCGGCAGCCCCATCAGAATTGATAAACGTCACATCCGAATAATACACACCGAACGGCGGCAGAAGCTTGTTTGCCGTCGGCACCTGATTAAGCGTAGGAATTCCAAGCGTGCGGCCGATCTCATTACCATGGACAATTTCTCCGAGAATACTGTATGGAGTTCCGAGAAATTCTTCAGCCTCTTCCATACGTCCGGCCTCTACAAGTTCACGGACATAGCTTGAGCTGATTACTATACCGTTCTTTCTGACCTTCGATATCTCTTCAGTGGTAAAGCCCAGGTCATCAGACATGGAATCTAGCAAAACAAAATTACCGGCGCCACCTCTTCCAAACGAGAGGTCATCACCTGCAACAATGTGTCCTGCATTCATCTGACTCGCCAGATACTTTTTCACAAAAATCTCAGGTTCTGTCAATGCCGTCTCCCATGTCAGCGGGAACTCGACAAGATAATCGATTCCGATGCTGCCGAACAAAAGTTTCTTTTCTTCTTTTGTGGACAATTCTCTGACGTATCCGTCAGGCGCAAAAAAAACAGCAGGCGACGGGTCAAACGTAAAGATTGCCGCGGCCAGCCCCTGCGCCTTTTTGCGCATCAATGCCTCAATAAGCCGCCTGTGTCCCAGGTGGACACCATCGAACTTACCAATAGCCACAGCCGTCTTAACCGGAATCTGAAATTGAGTTGTACCACTTATGATTTCCATATAAAATCCTGACCTGCATTTTTCATTTTTGAAGGTTTGTGCCCTGCACAAACCTTCTATGTGACCACGTTTTACAGGTCACATTAAGAACATCTTCTCACTTCTGTAAATGCCATCACTGCTGTCATACAGATATACGGCGCGGAACTGTCCTTGGGAATCAAGGGCTCTGTATCTGACTGGTTTATTGCCGTCAGTTTCATCACTGCAAAACAATTTATTCCCGCAACTCTTCTTTACCGTATCTTCCACCAGATCCTCAGCTATCAGCGTGTTGCCGTTCAGAAGTCTGCTGTCCGTCTCCGGCTTTGTCATTATGCAGGGGCAGTCATAAAAGAAGCTCTCGACCGGCAGAATATGACTGCGTATGCGCTCATATGGATCATTGCCGTTCCGCATCAGATCCTCGATTTCGCCTAGCGTCATCGCATCCTCCAGGCGGAACTGTCCTACTCTTGTTCGCGTCAGATGTTGCATGGCTGCGCCGACAGCAATTAGTCCGCCATCAGTTTTATCATTAACAAACAGTTTGTTTCCTATATCTTCACAAAGCGTCCTTATATAAGTTCCCTTCGAGCAACGCACTCTTATGGTAACGAATGGCAGCTCCACTGACATCACCTCAAGTTCATATATATTGACTCTTCTTGGCTTGCGCTCGATAGTGACGCCGCTTCGCGCCAGGTCACACAACTTTCGTCCATTCACCTTGAGTGCAGAATACATCGGCGGGATCTGATCGTATTCTCCGACAAATGACTTGCATACATCGCGGACTTCACTTTCGGACATCCCAGACTTTATCACAGTCTCCGCAACCTCTGTCAAAACACTTGAATTGCCTGAGAGATCACCTGTATCTGTCGTCACTCCCAGCTTCATGACCGCCACATATTCCTTGTCACGATCCGCGATGAGATCAACAAGTTTTGTCGCATTGCCAAGACATACAGGCAACACTCCCTCCGCATCCGGATCAAGTGTCCCTGTATGTCCAATTTTCTTCATATGCAGAATTCCGCGGAGCTTTGCCACTACATCATTTGATGTGTATCCCTGCTCCTTGCGGATAACTATCATTCCATTCAGCAATTTCTGTACCATTTCCCTGCCGGATCTGCTCAGCGGGCAGTATTATCAGGCGATAAGTTCCCACTAAACTATTGATACTACCTGTTCTCCTGTTTTCCTGCCATTTGAATATCTATACTGTCTGAAATATTGTTGATTATGTCGTGATATGGTGCGTTGATAGTACAACCGGCGGCACGATCATGCCCGCCCCCACCGTAGAAAGAAGCTATGGCTGCGACGTTTACCGAGCCGTCCGAACGAAGACTCACCTTGTATGTCATCGGCTTGATCTCATGAAGGAAAATAGCGATCTTCACGCCGTCTGTCAGCATAAGCTGACTTACGATACCATCCGTATCCTTGCCATCAACATGATAGAAATCCATTGTTTTTTCATCAAGAACGCTGACTATGCATGTCCCATCCCTGAAGAGCATACTCTCAAGGAGCGCACGTCCCAGAATCTGATTCTGGACGTAACTCTTCGCATAAAAAATGTCATTGATCAGCGTTCCTGGCTCAATGGTCTTAAGATACGTCATCAGCCTTCCGCCGACCTGCATTGTCCTCTCAGATGTATTCGCGTACTTGAAAACACCTGTATCAGTTATTATCCCTATGTACAGAGCACGCGCAATATTCTCATCAATGAGCTCGCTGCCCATTCTCCCGTCAGGGAGAACACTTTCTTCGATAACGTCGTATATAAGCTCTGATGTACTGCTTGCATCCGGCTTTATATAAGATACATCTCCGCAGCCACTGTTGCTTTCGTGATGATCAATATTGATCTTCTTCACCGCGTTATTATAGTACCCTGTCACATTTCCCAGTCTGTCATCCGCCGTGTCGAGCATGATGAAGACATCATACTTTTCAATATCGCTTATTCCGTCAAAACAAATGTCGTTGATATTTGGCATATATCTTTTGAGTGAATCCTTCACATTGCCTGAGAAAACGTCAACCCTCACATCAGGAAGTGCCTTTTTAAGAAACAGCGAAAGCCCGACAGACGCGCCTATTGCATCTCCGTCAGGATCCAGATGTCCACTTATAGCTATTGTTTTTGCATTTCCGATTTCTTCAAATATTTTCAAATTTTACTTCACCTCATGTTGCGGCTGCTCTGCACTCTGATCGGCTATTCATTATTCTGAAGTCTGGCCTTTTCAGCTGCCTCGTCCGCCGCAATTACATCATCGATCTTCCTTGACATCTCAACACCGTATGTTATCGAATCATCGATGATGAATCTCAGTTCAGGCGTTATGCGCAGGTTTACATCTCTTGCAAGTTCACTGCGTATAAACCCCTTCGCACTGTTTAAACCCTCGAGCGTTTGTTTTGCGTCCTCATCCGAACCGAGAACGCTGACAAATATCTTACATGTTTTGAGATCAGGAGCCACCTCACACTCGAGAATACTTGTGAACGGGCTTACCCTTGGATCCTTGACATTTCTTATTATTTCTGAGAGTGAACGCATTACTTCATCGTTGACTCTCCTGTTCTTTACACTGTTCTTCTTCATACTCAGGCCTTGTCCTTATCCTTGGCTTCAAGTGCCGCAGCAGCAGCCGCAGCGTCAGCTTTTCTCTTTGCCGCGCGCTCAGCCTTTATAGCGGTTGCTTTGTCGCCTGTAACCTGAACCATCTCGTACGCTTCCACCAAATCGCCGACCTGTATATTATCAAAGCCATCAAAAACAAGTCCGCATTCGAAGCCTTCCTTGACTTCCTTGGCATCATCCTTGAATCTCTTGAGTGATGCAAGATCGCCCTCGAACACCTTGTCTTTGCCTCTCGTGACCCTCACCTTGCAGCCGCGGCGTATAGCGCCGTCGAGTACGGATGAGCCCGCTATATTTCCGACCTGAGAAGCCTTGAATATCTGACGTATCTCAGCGTGTCCGGTGACCTGCTCCTCATAAACAGGAGCTTCCATTCCCTTAAGTGCAGCAGCTACGGCATCAATTGCCTCGTAGATGACCTTATAGAGCCTTACATCTACACCCTCACGCTCAGCCATGCCCTTAGCCATTGGATCAGGTCTTACGTTAAATCCGATTATGACCGCATTTGATGCGGAAGCAAGCGTGACATCTGATTCATTGATAGCTCCTACGCCACCGTGTATGCACTTCACAACAACTTCATCATTCGAAAGCTTCATGAGAGAAGCTTTCAGTGCTTCGACAGATCCCTGTACATCAGCCTTTATGATGACATCGAATTCCTTGAGGTTGCCTTCCTTCATCTGCATGAACAGATCGTCCAGGCTCATCTTCATCCTGGTTTCCTCAAGAAGGTTCTCCTTATGCTGATTCCTGTATGTGGTCGCGAACTGCTTGGCTTCCTTGTCACTGTCATGTGCCACAAGGACTTCGCCTGCACTCGGGACCTCTGAAAGTCCCAGGACTTCAACAGGAATAGAAGGTCCGGCAAAATCCACGCTGTCACCTCTGTCATTTATCATCGCTCTGACCTTGCCCGACGCAGCTCCTGCAGAAATGAAATCTCCCACATGAAGTGTGCCCTTTTGAACAAGGACGTTCG
>Ga0172377_10002186_pt1 | contig 20020 bp, 16 predicted proteins | sample Pumphouse3metaG_FD_119749 | JGI IMG/M metagenome (GOLD analysis project Ga0172377, IMG submission 119749) | Leachate microbial communities from a municipal landfill in Southern Ontario, Canada - Pumphouse #3 metaG | ecosystem: Engineered > Solid waste > Landfill > Unclassified | place: Canada...
ATCATTTCTTTTATCACCAAAAAACTTATAATCATAGATAATAGAACTTAAGTATAATCCACTACCGCCAACAACTATAGGCAGTTTATTGTTCTTTTTAATTTCTTCAATTTTCGTTCTTACTAAACTCTGGTATTCAGCTACAGAAAATTCTTCAGTAGGTTCCAAAATATCCAGCAAATGATGTTTAACACCTGATGTTTCACTTTGTTTTACTTTGGCAGTACCAATGTCAAGTCCACGGTAAAACTGCATGGAATCTGAATTAATTATTTCTCCGTTAAATTTTTTAGCAAGTTCAATACTTAATTTTGTTTTTCCAACAGCAGTTGGTCCAACAATCATTAGTAAATCAATCATTTTATCACCCTATTAAACCAATACTCAATTTGACGATTAGACAAATCAACGATTATTGGTCTTCCGTGAGGACATGTAAATGGCCTTTCACATTTTCTTAAGTCATTTAATAATTGATTCGCTTCCATACTTGATATGTAATGATTCGCTTTTAAAGAATGTTTACATGAAAGCAGCTTCGCAAGGTCATCAATAAGTGATTTTTGAGAAACATCTTTACCTTCAAGAAGTTCTATAACCATAGATTCAAGATATACCTCTTCTAAATCTTTTGGAAACCACATAGGTACTGAATAAACTAAAATATGATTATCCTTAACTTCTAATTTAACCCCTAAATTTTCAATAACTGAAATGATACTTGGAACTTTTATTATAAGGTCGTTAGAAAGATCTAGCTTAAGAGGAGAAATCAACTCTTGAATTTCCTGATTTTTTATACTCCAATTTTTAAGATATCTTTCATATCTGATTCTTTCTGCTGCGGCGTGTTGATCCATAAGATATAAACCTTCTTCATTTTGCCACAAAAGATAGGTGCCACCATACTGCCCAATATATTCTAAATCAGGAATAATTCTTTTTTCTTCTTTTTCCTCTACTCTAACATCTTCATTGATAAAAGTTGTTTCTTTTTTCGAAACCTCTTCCTCTATCTTTTCTTCATAGAACTGAATTTTAGTCTGTTCAAAACTTTGATCAGGTTTCTGATATATATTCGTTATTTCTAACTTTTCAGATATAGCAGTCTTAATAAGTTTAATCAACTTATCTTTTTCTGAGAACTTAATCTCTTGTTTTCTAGGATGAATATTAACATCTATTAACAAAGGATCAACTTCAATATATATAATCGCAACTGGATATCTGTTTTTAGGTAATAATTGATCATAGACATCTGAAATCGCAGTAACAATATCACGATTTTGAATAATTCTATTATTAACAACAATATTTATATAATCTCTTCTTGATCTATTAACAATAGGGTTAGTAGTGTATCCATAGACATGATAATCCCGATTTTCTTTTTCAAAATAAATCAATGATTTGCCAACTTGCAGACCATAAATTTGAGCCATCAAGTTTGTAACAGAATCATTGTTATGGGAAACAAATAATTGTTTCTTATCATTAGTCAATCTAAAACTTATATGCGGATTAGCAAGCGCAAATCCATTCACGAGACTAACAATTACTGCTAATTCATATTGTGAAGACTTAAGATACTTAAATCTAGCAGGAGTTGAATAAAACAATTTGGTGACTTCAATTCTAGTTCCTTGATTCATTGAAATCTTATTTTTTGAAATCATTTTCCCATCTTCAAAAATAATTTCAACACCTTCTTCTCCAATTGAACTACAAAGTTCTACTCTTGATATAGAAGCTATAGAAGGTAAAGCTTCGCCTCGAAAACCTAATGATTGAATTCTAAATAAATCATTAACATTTGTGATTTTAGAAGTCGCATGTCTCTCAAAAGCCAATAAAGCGTCATCTTCATCCATTCCGGTTCCATTATCAGTAACCTTAATCGATTTCATGCCGCTATCTAATAAATCTATATCAATTTTTGTTGCTTCTGCATCAATTGCATTTTCAACTAGTTCTTTAACAACATTTCCTAGTTTTTCAATAACTTCACCTGCAGCGATTTTATTTGCAATATTTGCATCTAATTTTTTAATTAAACCCATAATTATTTACCCATCTTTTTCACTTCTTCAACTATATCATTCAATATATTCATAGCTTTAATAGGTGTTAACTCCATAATATCTAATTGCTTAATCTGCTCAATAATATTGATATACTCATCATTATTGTTATTTTCTTCTTTCACAGTGTCTAAATAATTAAATAAATCAATAGTTTGTGGCTTAATAATATTCTTTCCATGATTTTTTTCTAGTTCTTCCAAAATTGACTGTGAACGATTAATAATATTTCTTGGTAATTTTGCTAATTTAGCTACATGAATACCATAACTCTTATCTGTAGGCCCTTCTACGACTTTATGTAAAAAGACAATATTACCTTTTTCTTCATTCGCTTTTACATGAACGTTCTTTAAACTCTTTAACCCATCTTCTAAATATGTGAGTTCATGATAATGAGTAGAAAACAATATTTTACAATTAATCTTATAATGACAATACTCTATTATCGCTTGAGCTAAAGCCATACCATCATATGTAGCGGTGCCACGACCAATCTCATCAAATAAAATCAATGAATTCTCAGTAGCGTTTTGTAACGCATAGTTAACTTCTAACATTTCCACCATAAATGTAGATTTACCTGTAGTCAAATCATCACTAGCACCAATTCTCGTAAATATTTGATCAAAGACTGGTATCTTACAACTTTCAGTTGGAACAAAACAACCTATTTGAGCTAGAATAATTATGATTGCTAGTTGTCTCATATAAGTAGATTTACCACTCATATTAGGACCCGTAATTAACAATATCTGATTGTCTTTATCCATATATAAAGAATTTTCAACATAAACATCATCTAATAACGCTTCAACAACAGGATGACGCCCATTAACTATATCAATTACTTTATCTTCAATAATTTCTGGTTTTATAAACCTATTTGCCATAGAAACAACAGAAAAAGCAATTATCATATCAACTAAAGCTAAAGTCTTAGCACATTTTTGTAAGTCATATGTACGGTCTTTAACCTTATCTCTTAATCCGATGAACAACTCATATTCCATCTCTGTAATAGCATCTTCAGAACCAAGTATTACTGCCTCTTTCTCTTTTAACTCTTTAGTAATAAACCTTTCTGAATTAGATAAAGTTTGCTTTCTCTCATAACCAAACTCATCTTTTACTAAATCCATTTGTGACTTAGTTACTTCAATATAATATCCGAAAACTCGGTTATAACCAACTTTTAGTTTCTTTATATTTGTTCTTTCACGTTCTTTTTCTATAAAATCTTCTAACCACTTTTTTGCATTAACTTTAATATCTCTAACTTCATCAAGTTCTTTAGAGTATCCTCGCTTAATAAAATTACCTTCTTTTATTGATAATGGAGGATTATCAATTATAGCTTGATCTATTTCATTTACTAATGAAGAAAAATCTGGTAAATCATTACTTAAGTTGTTAGCTAAATCATTATTTAATCTTGATAAATTATCTTTTATATTAGGTAATACTTCTAAAGATCTTTTTAAATTAAGTAAATCTTTAGCATTAGCGTTCCCAAAAGAAACACGACCAACTATTCTTTCTAAATCATAAACCTTTTTTAGATTTTCAATAATTTCCTGTCTAATAATAAAATCATTATTAAAACTCTCTAATAAATCATATCTCTTACAAATATCATCTTTATTAATAAGTGGTCTTAAAATAGAACTTTTTAGAAATCTAGAACCCATTGCTGTTTGACATTTATCTAAAAACCAAAACAATGTGTTATTACTTGATTTTTGCATAAATGTTTCTGTCAATTCTAAATTGCGTTTCGAATTGTTGTCAATTCTCAAATAAGATGTAGATTCAAATACTTGTGCTTTCTGCAAATGTAATAACTCTTGTTTTTGAGTAAGTTCCAAATAGTTAATAAGTAAAGCGAAAGCATTTAATAAATGTTTATCATAAATATCATTTACTAACGTTCTATAATATTTTTTAAGATTTAAATCATCATTAATTGATATAGTCATTTCATGATTTTTTAAACTAGTCTTTAAAAACTTATTTTTAAATGAACCAGTAATAACTATTTCTCTTACGTTTAAATTTAAAACTTCACTAATTAAAATACTGGTATCTAATGGAAGCTTTTCTAAATAAAGTTCTCCTGTAGATAAATCAGAAAAAGCAAGAATGTATTCAATTGGACTTTCATAAATCGCACAAATATAATTATTCTCTTTGTTATTTATTAAACCCTCCTGAGTTATAGTACCAGGAGTCACTAGTTTTACTACTTCTCTTTTTACAATTCCTTTTGCGCTTGATGGATCTTCAACTTGTTCAACAATTGCAACTTTATAATGTTTTTCAATCAATTTTTCTAAATAAAGATTTACTGCATGATAAGGCACTCCACACATAGGGACTCTTTCTTTAACACCAGCATCTCTTCCTGTCAAAACAATCTCTAACTCTTTTGAAGCAACAATAGCATCTTGAAAAAACATTTCATAGAAATCACCAAGTCTAAAAAAGACTATATAGTCACTATAGTCTTTTTTTATCTCTAAATATTGTTGCATCATCGGTGTATAATCCGAAACACTAAACTCTTTCAAAATCAAAAACTCCTTAATTTAAGTATTCACTAGTTGTTATTGTAATAATGGTAATAGATAAGTATATCCAGCCCACAAACCTGCAGCTACCAAAATTAAGATAATAAAGCTCCAAATAATTCTTCTAGTTCTTCTTCTTTTATAGTACTTTTTAATGATTTGATTAATCTTTTCATCCAGTAATTCTTTCTCTTCAGGTGATAATAATGAAGAGTCAGCTAGCGATGGTTCCGCCTTTAAATCTTCTGGGATATCGATATCAGAAAAATCTTGAGTTTTGCTTTCATCAACTTTTTCTTCAACAGGTTTTGTTACTTTCTCTTCAACCACTGGTTCTGTACTCTGCTTCTTTATGAATAATGGCTCCTCATATTTAGCTGGTTCTTCCTTAGCGATAGGTTCTTCTTTAGTTATAGGTTCTTCAACAGGAAGTTCTTCTTCAATCAATACTTCTTCTTCAACTTCATCATGAACCTCTTCAGGAATAAATACTTCTTCAATGGCTTCTTTTTTTACTTCTTCTTTGATAATATCTTCAACTATACTTTCTTCATCAGAAACTAAAGGAATATGATAATCAAAGAAATCATCCGTAGGATAATTTTCATACATACCTAATGCATATTTCATGTATTCTATCATATCAGTTTTCTTTAAATCAATAGAAATTCTAAACCCACGTTCACGTGCATATATTTCCAAATCTAAAACTGACTTCATTTCTAAAAGTTGTTTCTCATCTTCAGATAGTTTAAACTTTGAAACTAAAATATCAACTAATTTACCTTTATTAATTCTTCTTGGGATTTTAACATCATATTTAGCACCTAAAGCTTTTAAATCACCTAAAGTATATGAAGTAAGCATTTCTTCGTCCCACTCATAAATAGCAATTCCATCTAAGAAACCCGCTTGTTCGTATAGAACTTTATCGATTATAGAAATGAAATTATCATAAGTCATATTCTCTAAGTCAACAGAATAGTTTTCTTTTAATTTTTGCAAATCATCAAAGAACCCCTTGTTAATAACTAAAGCATCTTTATTAAGATAAAGAATGTTTAGCAACATTTCTTTGTATTGTGATAAATTAAAACTCAAGTCGTGTTCTTTTATCATTTTTTCTAACAAAAATATTGCGAAATTATCATAACCTCGCAAGCGGTACTTTTGTTCATCGGTGTATGTGTTATATCTTTCTTCTTTAAACACTTCACCTCTAATAGTTTCCAAAAGTAAAAATCTATGAACGTAAAGTGGTAACTTAACTTCATTTTTAACCATTAAACCAACAATTTCGTTAATCGGTATGACTAAGAGAAGTTTAGAAAAAGAGAAAAATTCTTCTTTGTTTTTAAATTTACTCATCATATCACCCTTTATATTTATAATATATTTCAATCTTACTACAAAAACATCTTAATTTCAAGTGACTAGTCAATAATTTAGCGATTTCCATTGATTTTTATAAATAAAAGAGAAGTTTTAAACTTCTCTTTAAAAATCCTATCTAACAACCCTACCATCTAAAGACCAAGTTTTAGCCTTTTCAACGTATACCTCAATAATTTGACCTATTAAACTTTCATCGCCTTCAAAATTGACTAATTTATTGTTTTCTGTATAACCAGATAACATTGTTTCGTTAGTTTTAGAAAAACCTTCAACTAATACTTTAACAGTCTTATTTTCAAAACGTTTATTCCCTCTTAAGTATCCTTCATTTACGAGTTCATTTAACTTATAAAGTCTTTGCTTAGCTTCTTCTGGTGTTATATCATTTTTATAACTAGCAGCTGGTGTTCCTTTTCTTGGAGAGTAAATAAAAGTATAAGCACCTTCAAATTTGCTTTTGTCAACGAGATCTAATGTTTCAAGAAAATCTTCATTAGTTTCTCCCGGAAAAGCCACGATAATATCCGTTGTAAGACTTACATTAGGTATTTTATTATAGATTCTTTCTACTAAATCAAGATACTGCTCTTTGGTATACTTTCTATTCATTTTCTTTAAGACTGAATTTGATCCGGACTGTACTGGAAGATGAATAAATGGCATGATATTATCATATTTAGCTATAACATCTATCAATTTATCAGAAAAATCTTTTGGATGTGAAGTAGTAAACTTAATTCTAGGAATATCTAACTTCGCTAAATCATCTAATAAATCAGCGAAATCATATTTTTCATCCACAAAATCAAGTCCATAAGAATTTACATTTTGACCTAACAAAGTTATTTCTTTATACCCTTGCTCAATTAACTTTTGAATTTCTTCAATAATATATTGTTTTTGTCTTGATCTTTCTCTACCTCTTGTATAAGGTACTATACAATATGTGCAAAACTCATCACATCCAAACATAATATTCTCCCAGGCTTTAAATCTATTTTCTCTCACCTGAGGTAAATGTTCAACTATATCACCTTGCTTAGAATAAACTTCGATTAATTGCTTATGTTCTTTCATAACATAATCAATATATTCTATAATTTTATCAATATTATGGGTTCCAAATACTAAGTCTACATGTGGATACTTTTTCATTATTCTTTCAACTACATCTTCTTCTTGAGGCATACATCCAGCAACGGCAATTATAAGATTAGGATTGATTCTTTTATATGATTTTAATCTTCCCAATTCACCGAAAACTTTATTTTCTGCATTTTCTCTGATTGCACATGTATTGATAATAATTAAATCACATTCTTCTAAAACTGTAGTAGGTAAAAATCCCTGTCCTTCAAGCAATCCCCTAATAACTTCAGTGTCCGCCTCATTAGCTTGACAGCCATGAGTTTGAATCATATATTTTTTATTTTTCCCGATATCTTTAATGTTTTTTGCATCCTCATAGACAGTTGTTTCAACTTCATATTTAGTTCTTTTTCTAGCAATATTTAAATCTGGTTTGTTAATTCTTTCCATCTTGGCTCCTCATGTTATTCAAAGATATTTATCCTTGTTATTTTTCTATTTTCTAAATCCAGTAAACATGCATTAAACTGTAAACAAGAATTATTTTCAGGCTTTACTCTCTCAGGTACTCCTGATATAAACTTTCTTATTCCTTGTTCAACACTACCACCTATTATACCATATTTAGCTCCGGTCATACCGACATCACTAATGTATAAAGTTCCTTTAGGAAGGACAATATTATCTGCAGTAGGAACATGAGTATGAGTTCCAATAACCGCATCTACCCTACCATCTAAATAATATGCTAATGCATATTTTTCAGATGTGGCCTCTGCGTGAAAATCTACAATAATATAGTCCGCCTTAACTTTACTTAATATTTCATCCGCTTTAATAAACGGATTATCTGTAGGGTCATGCATAAATATTCTTCCTAATAAATTGATTACAACAATTGTTTTTGAATTATACTTATATTCAACCCATTCCTTACCATAAGCACCAGGACCATAATTCGCTGGTCTAGTAACGTAATCTAATTCTAACACTTCTTTAGCGTCACTTCTTGAAAACGCGTGATTTCCCAATGTGAAAACATTCACACCTTGTTCTAAATAACTCTTATACGTTTTCTTACTAAGGCCATTACCTTTTTCAATATTTTCTCCGTTAACAATTATAAACTGTGGTTTATACTCATTCTTTACTTCAGAAAAATACTTGTCAAAAGCTTTTTGACCTAACTCCATATATATATCTCCAATAAACAGTACTTTCATTATTCATCTCTTTCTAATATTTCCATATATTTTGGTGCAATAGTTTTAAAATCCCAAAACTCATTATTTTCTATCATAGTCATTATATCATTAAAGCTAGAATATTTTACATCTTTAACTTCATTATAATCTAAAACCAAATCCTTTAAATTAATGTCTTTATTAACAATAAACATTTCAATTATAAAGTTATAATGCTTTCTTTCCACAAAGAATCGATGTAAAAATCTTATCTCAGATAAATCAAAACTATATCCGATTTCTTCTTTTACTTCTCTAATTACAGATTCTATAGGTTGCTCTCCTGAGATACAAGCTCCAGCTGTAGGAGCCCATTGATACGGAAATAAGTCTGTTGATTTATTTCTTTGTTGGATCAAATAATGATTCTTAGAATTTTTAATCCATAAATGAACTACTTTATAATATTTATTTTCCAAGGTCTTATCGCCACGATTAATCGTTTTATTAAGTTTAACTCCTAACTTATTATACAAATCAAATCTTTCCATCTTCTCTACTTTCTAATTCTTTTATAAAAGATAGCCTTCCTATTTAAAGGAAGGCTAAGTCAAATCTATTTTGCAATGTCTTGTGCTCTTGTTTCACGAATAACAGTAACTTTGATTGTACCCGGATAACTTAGTTTCTCTTCAATTTGAGTTCTAATTTCTTTAGCAACTACATGAGCGCGTTGATCATCAATCTCATTTGGTTTGACAATAACTCTAACCTCTCTACCTGCTTGAATAGCAAAGGCAGATTCAACACCTTTAACTTGAGTAGAAATTTCTTCTAACTGAGTTAAACGGTTAATGTAGTTTTCTAATGACTCCGATCTAGCTCCCGGTCTAGCAGCTGATAAAGCATCCGCTGCAGCGACGATAACGCCGATAACAGTTTTCGCTTCTTCATCACCATGATGGGAAGAAATAGCATCTAATACAGCTTCATGTTCGTGATACTTTTTAGCTAGTTGTAATCCGATATCAACATGTGAACCTTCAATTTCATGGTCAACTGCTTTACCGATATCATGTAACAAGCCAGCGCGTTTAGCAATAGTTTCATTTTCGCCTAATTCTACAGCCATTTTACCAGCTAAGAATGAAGTTTCAATTGAATGCTTAAGTGCATTTTGTCCATAAGATGATCTAAAATGCATACGTCCTATTAATTTTGTTAAATCAGGATGTACTCTACCAATACCTGTTTCAAAAACAGCTTCATCACCTTTGTCACGAATAAATTGGTCAACTTCAACTCTCATTTTATCAACCATTTCTTCAATTCTCGCAGGATGAATTCTACCATCTTGTATTAATGCTTCTAAGGATTTTTTAGCAATTTCTCTACGGATAGGATCAAAACCTGATAACACAACTGCTTCTGGTGTATCATCAATAATTAAATCCACTCCTGTAAGTGCTTCAAGGGTTCTAATGTTTCTACCTTCTCTACCAATAATGCGACCCTTCATTTCATCATTTGGTAAGGCAACTACACTCACTGTAGTTTCTGCTGTAACATCTTGAGCTAATTTTTGAATAGCTCCTGTTATGATTTCTTTAGCTCTCTTCTGAGCCTCATTTTTCGCTTTTTCCTCTTCGTCTCGGATAAAACGATCAATGTCACCAATCATGTCTTCTTTTACGCGAGCCATGATAATTTCGCGAGCCTGTTCTACTGAGTAGTTGGCAATTTCAAATAGCTTTTCGTTTTGTTGCTTGATTAAGTTTTCCAATTCAAGGTTTTTTTCATCAACAGCGGCTTTACGTTGATCTAATACTTCTTCTTTACGGTCTAAATTTAGTTCTCTTTTATCTAAATTAGAAGAACGTCTTTCTAATAGTTCTTCTCTTTGATGAAGTTTATTTTCAAGAACGGCAACAGCCGATTTTTTCTCTTTTATAACTTTATCATTTTCTAAATTTAGATTATGAATTTCTTGTTTTGCTTCTAATAATTTCTCTTTTTTTAGTCGATCCGCTTGTGATGTTGCCTGGTCAATAATACTTTGTGATTTATTTCTAGCAGTCTGGAAACCCTTTTCAACCAGAGATACTCTAACTATAAATCCTATTAATCCACCTACAATTAAACCCAATAAACTGGAAATAATAATAATCCAAATGTCTTCCATTTTATTATTTCCCTTTCTGATTTAATTTTTGTATATATAGAAAAAAATTTTATCCATAATTTAATATTTTATACTCTTCTATTATATATTAAAAACGGTTGATAGTCAAAAGATATTTACCATTTAAAATAAATCTTATAAACAATCAAAAAAAAGAGAAAACTCTAAAAGTTTTCTCCTATTTTTGCATTTTTTCCTTTACTGCACTATATATCTCTTCGTAAATTTCTGGATTTTCTTCTAAATATTTTTTAACATTTTCGCGACCTTGTCCAACTTTAGAATCTTTATAAGCGTACCAAGATCCACTCTTCTTTAAAATCTCCATTTCTGAAGCTATATCAACTATTTCACCAGTTTTAGAGATCCCCTTACCAAAGACAATATCGACTTCACAAGTTTTGAAAGGAGCAGCCACTTTATTTTTAACAACTTTTACCCTAGCTTTATTTCCTACTATATCATTACCCTCTTTAATTTGTTCTCCTCTTCTAATTTCTAGACGTACAGAAGAATAAAATTTTAAAGCCCTACCACCAGGTGTAGTTTCAGGATTACCAAACATAACTCCGACTTTTTCACGAATTTGATTTATGAATATTGCTATACATTTACTCTTAGACAAAGCACCAGATAATTTTCTCATTGCTTGAGACATAAGTCTCGCTTGTAATCCGACGTGTGAATCGCCCATTTCTCCTCTTATCTCAGCTTCTGGAACCAATGCAGCCACACTATCAATAACTACAATATCGATAGCACCAGATCTAATCAAAGCTTCAGCGATTTCAAGAGCTTGTTCACCAGTATCTGGCTGTGAGAGAATTAATTGATCAATATCAACACCTAGATTTTTTGAATATACAGCATCTAAAGCATGTTCGGCATCAATAAAAGCAGCATAGCCGCCAGCTTTTTGAGCTTCTGCAATCGCATGTAATGCAAATGTAGTTTTTCCACTAGACTCAGGTCCGTATATTTCAATAATTCTTCCTCGAGGGTATCCAAACACTCCTAAGGCTTGATCCAAAGAAATCGATCCACTTGATATTGTTTCAATATCCATAGCACGATTTTCTCCAAGAATCATAATTGATCCTTTACCATATTCTTTTTCAATATTCTTAATAGCTTGTTCCAAACTTTTTTCTCTTTGTTTGTCTTCCATCATATTCTCCTTTTTTAAAGTCTAGTAAAATAATACTAATATAACCAAAACTTTCTTTAAAATTCTTTTAAGATAACATCTTTACTTTTAAGGAAGTAATCAATCATCGAGTAGATTGTAAGAATTGCGAAAATGATTGTCATAATCATACCTATAATATTTATAACCTCATTATTAAAAGGCATTACAAAGAAATAATAACTTAAAGTAATCATTGTAAAAGCAGTTCTGATTTTTCCGCTCCAGTGTGCCGCAACAACGCTTCCTTCACTTATAGCTACTATTCTTATTGAAGTAACAACCAAATCCCTAGTGATAAAAATTATAATTATCCAAAATGGCATCCACATATAGTTTCCACCAATATTATTTGTATAATAAATATTAGATAATATTACTAAAGTAGTTATTACCAATAATTTATCGGCTAAAGGGTCCATAAATTTCCCAAATGTAGTAACGATATTATTCTTTCTTGCAATATGGCCATCCAAATAATCTGTTACTGAGGCAACTATAAATAAAACACCCATAATGTATAAACTAAGGTTATTCATACCTTTATCAACAATATCTTGCAAGAAATATACTAAAATAATAAAAGGTATTATTAATATTCTCAATATTGTAAGTTTATTTGGAAGATTCATTATCTTACTCCTCCTCAGGAAGATTTACATTATGATAAACTTCCTGAACATCATCAATAGCATCAGTCATACTTAAGAAATGTTTGAATTTTCTTAAGTCGTCTTCACTTAAATCAATATTTGAACTTGGTAACCATATAACAGAATCACTATAAAACTCAAGTTCTTTACCTAAAGATTTTAAACTTTCTAAAATATGATCTAAATCTCCAGGTGCTCCTGTAATCATTATAACATCTTCATCACTTTCGATATTTTCAACTTCACACTCATTATCCATTAAAGCTTCTAATGCTTCATCTTCAGTTAAACCTGAAAAAGAAACATATGAACAATACTTGTAAAGATAAGACACAGAATTCTGAACCCCAAGATTACCTCCTGTTTTTGTAAAACAAGCTCTAACTTCACCAAAGGTACGGTTAACATTATCTGTTAAACATTCAACAATGATTGTTGAACCACCTGGTCCGAAACCTTCATATCTAGCTGGACTATAATCTTCTCCAACACCACTTTTTGTTTTTTCAATATTTCTTTTAATAACATCAGCTGGAACTTGATTTTGTTTTGCTCTTTCGATAATTCTTTTTAAAGTTAAATTACTATCAGGATCTGGCCCCCCTGTTTTAGCAGCCATATATATTTCTTTACCAAATTTTGCATATAATTTAGATTTTACTGCAGCTGTTTTCTCCATAGCTGCTTTTCTTACTTCATGTGCTCTTCCCATTTAAAATCACCTTCTAATTTTAGTATTTTCTTTATTTAAAACTATTCTTTCATATTTATTCAAATGTCCTAAAGCTCGCTTAAAAGCTCCCTTAGACATATGAAAAATCTGATATATCTCTTCCACATCACTCTTATCCGTGTAAGGCATTTCGCCATCGTGGTCTAAAAGATATTGATAAACTATGTTAGCATCCTTATCCAACATTAGTTCTTTTTGGGCAATCAGTGTACCCGAATAATTAAACTCATTTTTTGTAAGAATCTTAACATCTAATTTTTGTCCGATTCTTGGTACATCTCTATAATTATTTCTATGAATAAAAATCTCATTTCCTTTTTCTGTAAAACATACAATTCCATTATCCAAATAATACATCATAAATGCATCATAATTATTCCCTGGTTCTAAATCATCTAACAAAGAAAAACTATTCTTAAGATCATATCTTGTTAATAATTTAGCGAATAATCTTCCTTGTTTTTCCTTCATTCCAACAAATATTTTGTCATTAGGTTTAGGCCAATAGCGATGATTTTTGGGTAAATCATCTATGCTTAACAATAAGTCTTTAACCATACCATAATATAAGAAAGCTCCATAGTTGTAATTTGTTGAAACTACATCTAACAATGCAATCTCATCAATTTTAAGGGATGGCGGTCTAGTTGATGCGGTAATTCTTCCTTGATTATCATCATAAAGAAAAACCGAGATTCTTTCTCCAATCTCATACGGTTTTTCTGCTTCTTTCTTGTGTAAAAATATTTCATTAACTCCGTCAGTTAAAATATAGCTAATATCAGCTTCTCTTTTTACTTCGAGTTCGTTTATTCTACCTAATTTCATATTTTATCAACTAGTGCTCCTATCTTAAATATTATATCAAAAAAGAAAAGAGATGTCCATAAAACTCTTTTCTTCTTTACCTTAATATCTATCCGTATCTAACTTCTTTTTCCTTTTCAATAATAGGAATAGAATTATACTCAAACTTTCTTATAAAATCCCTTAAAGAATAATCACAATATTCCCAACCTTTTTCAATAGCTTTAACAATATAGTTATTATATAGTCCTAGTATTTCTCTTTCTTCATAAGCTTGCGTTGCAAAAATCAAATTATATCTTTTATCTATTACTATATATTGCTTGAATAAACCAGCAGCAAAAGAATACTGACTAATCCAGAAATGGAATCCATAATAGAGTGGAAGGTTAGGATCTTTAATATGCTTATCAAGAGCTAAATCTAAGTACTCTTTAGATACTACTCTTTTCTCATCCCATACGCCATCATTTAAGATTAAATGACCAAATTTAACCATATCTCTTAATGATAATTCCAAACCAGTAGCTCCAAAATTGTAATCATTAATGTTTTTCCAAACTGGTTTCTTAATGCCAATAACTTTATATAGATGTTCATCTAAAAAATCATTAAGTGGTTTTCCGGTAATTTTAGTTACAATAGCAGATAATATGAAACTAGAAAAATTACTATAAAAGAAAGTTTCACCAGGCTTGTTTTTTAAAGGTATATTAAAAAACATTTCAAATGGATTCTTTGTAGGCGTAATATTATGAAATTCATCAGTCTCTTGTCCAACAGTCATCGTTAATAAATGTTTAACTTTCAAACTTTCATACTCGGGAAGATAACTTTTTACCTCATCGGTAAAATAAAATAGAACAAAGTTTTCAAGATTTATTAGCGATTTATCAAGCAATATACCGATAGCTATTGAAGTAAAAGATTTAGAAACTGAATAAACATTCTTTCTTGTCTCAATATTAAAATCATGAGCATATGTCTCAAAAACTTTTGAACCTTCGTGTAGAAGAATCATAGAATGAATATTATATTTCTCTTCTTCAACTCTATTGAACATATCAACGATGATGCCTTTATTAATATTTGCATCTTTACAAGATTTTTTATTAAAATCATCTTTTGGAAAAACCATCTTATACACCTTTCTTATTTATTGTTTTTAATCAATTCTTGATAGAAATGAATTGCTTCAACTAATACACTAATTCTAATTGATTCGTTATTTCCATGCATTTTTTTCAATTCGTCATTGTTCATTCTAACAGGAGAAAATCTTAAAGCCGCATCAGAAACTTCTGAATAAAATCTACAATCTGTTCCTCCTAACATCACATAAGGACTAACTATCGCATCTGGGAATGTATTTTTAATTGTTTTTTCTAAATAAATATATCCTTCCCCATTAATATCAACAATAGATGAAGCTTCTCTTGATGATATAATTTCAGCTTCAATATCATATTTTTGAGCAAGCTTTTTTATTGCCATAAAACTTTCGTCTACACCTTGAATAGGGTGAGTTCTTAAATTAGCAATCATATACGCTTCTGCTGGAATAACATTCTCCGCATCAGAACCTTTCATCATTGTAAAAGCTATTGTAGTCGAAAGCAACGCTCTTCCAAAAGGACTCATTTTTGGTAACAACCAAGTTAACAAACCTTTAAAAAGCCACATATTACTGAAAAGATACTTATTAATTCCACTCATTGCTGGTGCTGCATTTTTAAAAATCGTTTCTACTTCCTTAATCATTTTTGTTTTTAGAGGAAATTTTCCTTCAACATCACTCACAAATTTAGATAATCTAGCTATTGGTGTGTTCTTTGGTGGGGTTGAAGAATGTCCACCAAACGACTTGGCAGTTAATTTAATATCCACATAACCTTTTTCTAAAATCCCGACCACTGCCATAGGTCTTTTCATTGAAGGTAGAGCGTCACTTAAAACTGTTCCGCCTTCATCAACAACAAGAAAAGGTTTAACACCATTATCTTTTAACCATTCTACAGTCAATGAAGCTCCAAAACCACTTGTTTCTTCATCAGTTGAACTAGCTAAATAAACATCGTTATCTGGTATATATCCAGATTCAATCAACTCTTCACACGCTTGATAAAAACAATAAACAGTTGATTTAGTATCTAACGTTCCTCTTCCGTAGATTGTGCCATCAACGATTTTCCCTGAAAATGGAGGATAATCCCAAGCGTTGTCAACTGCAGGAACTACATCGATATGACTCATCAAAACTAATGGCTTATTACTGCTTTTTCCTGACCATTTAAGGATTAATGATTCTCCAGGAAATTCTTTAATTTCCATAGTTTCAAAGACTTTAGGAAAAAGACCTTTCATAACTTCTTTTAACTTAACAAAATTTTCATAATTATCTTCTTTTTTATTATATGAAATCGTCTTTACTTTAATCATTTCGCTAAATCTTTTTGCATAGCTGTTAGCTTTGGAAAAGTCTATATCTAAAGGTTTTTCTTCTTTCGGAACTTTTACAAACATCGTATGAACTAAAGCGATAAGTAATAAGATAACTATTAAACTAAGAATCCCTAGCACAATATATAAAGCAATCATTTTCACTTCCTCCTTTATAGAAGTTTTTTAACCCACAAAACTCGAGCAACTAAAATTGTAACTATAGCTGCTAAAAGTATAACAATAACAATATTATTATATACAAAACTTGGGGCTACTAAACTTAAGATAATTACAAATATTAATGGAGCAATAACTAATTTTAAATTACCTTTAAAATATTTATATCCTAATGCACCAAATAAAGCTGATACAACTGTATTAAAAGCTGGAGCTAATAACTCAGATTCTAAAATCGGTTTTAGTGGCAACAACATCATTACTCCAAAACTCATTATTAAAACTGTAGTTATTGAAGAAAAAGCCACAGCTATTGTTGAGACAATTTCATTTTCCTCTGTATTAATTTCTGTTCCAGCAATATCCTTTGCATTCATAACACAAGGAATCTTTAAATTTACTAAGTTTCCTGTTATAAAAGCTAAGTAAGTTCCTGAAGTACCTAAAATTGGACCATAAGTTAAAACTTCAATTATTCCTCCTGGTAAATATAATACAGAAAGAACTAATACACCAGCAAATAAATCATTTACATTAGGTGCTACCCCACTAAAAAACCAAATACTAAATGGAACAGCAATCATAGCGACTATCCCTAATACGGTGAATATCCTACCATAATAATGCATTCTCTCACGATATGTTTTCATCTGCTATTCCCCTTTCTAAGATAATATTACGGCTAAAGCCATACCAAATATCATTGATAAAGACAACTGGAAATTTTCTAACCACTTTTGATTTAACTTCTTTACTAAAAAATCAAATAATGCCATAAACACAAACGAAGTCACAAAAACAACTAAAGGTATATATGTTGTTTGATCAATTAACTCGCCAGTATATGCCCCATCAACAACTTCCTTAACTTGATAGTTGATCATCTTCGCAAATGCATCTCCAAAATAAGCAGAGATTAAACCAATAAATACTGATTGAAAGATTAAGTTTGAAAATGATTTTTTATCCTTAGCATCAACCTTATCAACAAATTTTTCTTGATACTTCTTAAAAAAGAACAAAGCAAACAATGACCCCCATAATATAGCTATTGTCATTACAAAAGATATGGTCACAAAATTTTCTGCTGTAAGGGTTGTAACACTTACTCCATTAGCCGCTATATCAACTGCCATAAGTTCATAATGAAGAGCACCAAGAACACTTAACCTTATCCAAGGTAAAGGTATTCCTAATAAACCAGACATCGTTATAACCCCAATGAAAATACCAATTGATGGAAGTATAGAAAAACTAATACTTGTTATAATAGTTTTCTTAATCTTCTCTTTTGGAAAGTTTAACTCAATTGATCTTTTATAAGCTTTTCTAGCAAAAAACAAAGAACCACCAATTATGAATAAAGTAATAAATCCACCAATCAAATAAAGCCACCATGCATCTTTAATCTCATTAACATTAGCTACTAAAAAATTCATTTTCCTACCTCTAAAATTTATGTCATTAATATAAATATTTTAACCATTATGCAAAAATATTACAATGAATTATAAGAATATTTAAAAAAATCACAGGGAAAAACCCTGTAATTTTTAATTAATTACCTATACTAAGTTTAATTAAAGCTTCTTTGTGATTTAACTCTGCCGCTTTAGTAAAATACTTCTGAGCCATGACTTTATCTTGTTTTTTACCAAACAATCCGTTATTATATATCAACCCCATTTGGAAATATTCTTCGCCATCAGTAGGTTTTTTACACGCTTCTTCAAGCCAAAATAAAGCTCTTTGTGGTTCTTTAGCAGAAAGTATATCAAACATTTTTACCATCGCTTTTGAAAATCCTTTTTCTGCAGCTGATTCATAAAAGTAACGCTTTCTTTTATCACTAGCTTCACTAAAATCATTTAAACTAAATAAGTCACCCAATAAATATAAAGAATATAACACATTAACATCCTGACTTAATGGATTTTCAATATATTCTAATAATAAATCCCTTATATCCAAATATTGTTTATCCTTTTTTCTCTTAGGCATTTTTTCTTCTTGTGTTTGATCATATAATAACTGCGCTAACTTGTATTTAGCACCTACATTTCCATTAACAATAGCTTTTTCAAAAAATTTTACAGCACTATCAAAAGACCTATTTTGTCCAATACCTTTATCCGAAAAAATTCCTAACCAATAAAATGCAGCAGCCGAATTTTTCTCACTAGCTCTTGTCATAAACTGAAGTGCTAATGTATCGTTAGCATTCTTAATTTGTTTTCTATAATGTAAAAGTCCTAGATTAATTAAAGCATCTTCTTCATTATCCTTAGCTGCTTCCAAATAATAATCCCTAGCTCGATTATAATCAACTTCTACTCCTTTACCAAGTCGGTACATATCTCCTAAAGCATTCTTAGCTTTAGAAGATCCTCGATTAGAAGCTATTTCTAAATAATTCTGTGCTCTTTCTAAATCACAAGTTACTCCGTAGCCATATAAATATGATAATCCCATTCCTAAATAGCCATCCACATGGTCGAGTCCATGTAAGACTTTGAAATACTTAATTGATTTATCAAAATTAACACCAACAACCTCAGTACCATTATAATAATCAAAAGCACATCGTCTTAATGCATCAACGTCATCTAAACCGGCCAAAATTTCGTCATAGAAAAACCACATTTTCATTCTTGTTAAATCACTTTTTTTCTTTAAATAAGAATGCGGTAACCGATATAATTCTTTTAGGTAATTTATCGCATTCACATTATTGTTTGTCGCAGCCTTATCTAAGTAGAAAAAAGCAGCTTCATCATCTTTTTTAATCTTTTTACCATTTATCAACAAATGACCTAGCTGATACATACCCTCAGTATGGTTGCTTTGAGCACTAGAATCAAATAATTCATATGCTTTTTCTTCTGACTTTTTACAACCAATTCCTAATAAATAAAACTGTCCTAATTGATGATAAGCATCTACCTCATTTAGTTTTACTGCTGATTCTAAATACTTAAATGCTTTTTTCTTATTTTTCTTAACACCGATTCCATTTAAAAACATATCAGAAAGTTTAATAAAAGCTAAACTATAGTCTAATTCAGCACTTTTTTGATAATAAACTAAAGCTTGTTTACCATTTTGTTTTTCTAAAAAATATTTTCCAACATTCGCTAAACCAACTGGATTATTTTGATCTGCGGCACGTTTATAATATGTAAAAGCAACCTCAATATTTTTATCAACACCATTCCCGTAAAAATATTGATCGCCTATCTCATTCAATTCTTTAGGTGTCATTAGATTAGTCATCACTAATACCCCCTAATCTCCAGTAGAAAATTTTTAGCTACTTCATGTCCAGATTCACTAGCTTTTAAATAATAACTAGCTGCCTTAGGATAAGAAGAATCTACTCCTTCGCCCAACTCATATGATAACCCTAATAAATAGTAAATTTCAGGTTCTTTACTAAATTCATATTTCTTCAAGATTTCGAAAGATTTAAAATAATCTTGATCAAACTCTAAACCATCATGATAAATCTTATACAACAAAAC
>Ga0172377_10002187_pt1 | contig 20018 bp, 12 predicted proteins | sample Pumphouse3metaG_FD_119749 | JGI IMG/M metagenome (GOLD analysis project Ga0172377, IMG submission 119749) | Leachate microbial communities from a municipal landfill in Southern Ontario, Canada - Pumphouse #3 metaG | ecosystem: Engineered > Solid waste > Landfill > Unclassified | place: Canada...
ATGTCTCCACTTGTTGCCTACAGTTATAAAGAAGGTACCTCTGTAATTGATAATGAAATCATTTCTATTGGATATGAATCAAACAATAAAAATGTTATCAATGCACTTTTAGATGAAAATAATGATGGATGGATTGCAGTTGCCAATAAATTGAAGAAGCAGAATTTGCCACTATATATAATAAGTGATAAATCTTGGCCTTTAAGTGAGAAACGAGCGGAAGATTTTATAACAGAATATGGGAATGCAGGTCTGACGCATATAGACCTTGATGGTGATGAGCTAAAGCAATTTGCTCTATCTAAAATAAAAAAAATAAAGAGTGAAGGAATCAATAAAATTGTGTTCACAGGCTCAACTTTATTGAGTGAGTTTGTTGCTTCTGATGATACATTTCTCTATACAATTCCAGAGAATTTGGATGAGACAGTTAAACGCAATCAAATAGATAATATTGTTTATACAGATCTCTCTCCACTGTTTGATGAGCAGCAGAGAGAGAGTGGACAGATATCTCTCAATCAAGGCGTTTGGGATTACCAAGCAGGTCTGAAAAATTCTTTGATACAGTTTTGGAAAGCTCTTGAATCGAAACTTTATTGATCTCGCTTGCTCTTTCATATACCAAAGGAATCAAAGTGGGGGTGTTGTACTTACCTCGAAAAGGTTCTGGAGGAAGATATGGAGAATCTGTCTCCAATAATAAGGAGCTCTGTGGAACAGTTTTTAGAATTTCACGGAGCTCTTCGTTTTTTTTGTAGGTTATTGGACCTGCAAAAGAAATTAAGAAACCTCTGCTCAATGCAACATCACACAGCTCTCTTGAACCAGAGAAGCAGTGAATGATTCCACCATATTTAAAGGTCCTTTCTTTCAATATCTTTATTGTTGCATCATCAGCATCTCGAGTGTGAATTATAATTGGAAGATGCATATCTTCCGATATCTCAATCTGTCTCAATAAGAGCTCCTCCTGTTTTTCAGGAGTTCCATAATTCCAATAATAATCAAGACCAATCTCACCTATTGCTGAGATTGGATATCTCTCGATGTTTTCTTTGAATTTATTTATCTGAAAATCTACACTCTCTTCTCTATCAGTACCCCATGGTCCAATACCAGCTGATAAATGTATTCTTGAATGGTCCTTTAGAAGATTGTATCTATTTGGCAGGTCATCAAAGTTGGTTCCAATATCCATTCCTTGGAAATTCTCTGAATTTATCAAATTTGATATTGCTTCTTCTTCCATCCAAGGATCATTTATTGCTTCTCTGTCACTCTTTATTTTGGCTGAAGCCTCTAGCATTCCTGTATAATGAAAATGAGAATCTGTGTACAGAAGGTTTTGAACTGTTGAATTATTCAGTGCTTTCATTCGTTTTTCATTAGATTTCTTTTTGTTTTTCGACATATATTTTGATCCTTGAATTTTAATACTGATATGATAGAAAGATTGAAGTAAAAAGTAAATCAGATATCAAGTTTGAAATTCTGAAAAAATGATTGCGAAGAGTGCAGTGCAATTTGCAGATGAATGCAGAACGGCAACATTCAGAGAATTTGGGTATAAAAAAAGCACTACTTTAAAAGTACTGCTCAGTTTATGCCGGGGACGAGACTTGAACTCGTACGCCCTTACGGACAAGGGATTTTAAGTCCCTTGTGTCTACCAATTCCACCACCTCGGCGAATCTAACACATTAAGTATAGATTAACTATTTATTTTTGATTTTGTTTAAATAGATAAAAAACAAAAGATGCCGGGGACGAGACTTGAACTCGTACGCCCTTACGGACAAGGGATTTTAAGTCCCTTGTGTCTACCAATTCCACCACCTCGGCTCTGAGCATTAACATATCAAAATCCCCTTTTTACGTCAACTATGTTCAGGTAATTTTGCGCATTATTTTTTGACAGTGCAGCAGGCAAAAAATCCTATCTCATTGCTGTTTCTATATCTGACAAATAATTAACTGATTTTTTGATTGTAAAAAAAATGATAATTAATAAAAAAAATCAATAAAAATTATATAAACATATATTTAACGACGTTATTTTAAGGTGTTTTTTGATATCAATGATAATTAATTGTTCCGAATTGGTTATGAATTATTCATATTTTTCAACCTAAAATTGCAAAACCAAATCAGCTGTAACCAAGCGAGTTGAGATAAGAGAATGTTTGTATTGTATATGTGATGAGGTGAAGACAATTGATGTGATGATCTCAAGTAATTTGAATTGATATCGTATTTCATGTGGCAGGATATCTACAAAATGCAAGTATATTGACTCTCTGCAACTGCAATATGTAAATTACTTTCTTGTTAATCATCAGTAAGAGCGAGCTGTTTGTGATCTGATTGAAATTAAGTGTCCTTGAAAATCTACAGATGCAATGGGCTCAAAAAATCCGATAGCTTGGAACAATCAATTCAATATTTATATAGTAATATAATAATCATGCCTTTATAGGAATCATATTGAGAAATAAATGCAGTAATAAAATTAAATATATTTGTATTGATATATTTTTATCCTTTATTTATTGACAAATAAAAATATAGGTAATATCTTTGCTAGTAGCAATGATTAATAGTAGCAAATATTTTTATTAGCAATAATATAGGCTAGCAATTGTTAATAATAACAATATTTCACAATTAGCTATTGCTTTGGTAATCTTTTTTTTGTTATTTTGAAGTTGAAACAATAACATAAGAATTAGCATTGAATGAGGAGTTAGATATGGATTTATGTTCACTATCCAAATTATTAGAAGATTTAAAAACAACTGAAGCTTATTTGAAAGATTGCAGTGGTTTGACATTTAAAGAAGCTGCAATGCTTTGTTCCATAGGTTCTGGAAAGAAAGAACCAGCAAAACTTGCAAAAGATATGAACTTATCACCTTCTCGTGCAAGCAGGTTGATTTCAGCTTTGGAATCAAAAGGCCTTACTGTCAGACATACCTCTCAAAAAGATAAAAGAATTGTAGTTTTAAATCTTTCAAAAGAGGGCTCAGTACTTTTAGATAGTTTGCATCAAACAGATCTTCCCTTTCCTGATTACCTACAGAAGGCGTTAGACGAGATTACTGAATCTCGCGAAGAGTAAATTTAATTTAAGGTAGAAACTATGGAAACTAAAACTTATGTTATTGTAGGCGGTGTGGCCGGTGGTGCAGGTGTTGCAGCTAGAATCAGAAGACTTGATGAGTATGCAACAATTATCATGTATGAAAAAGGACCCTATGTTAGCTTTGCCAACTGTGGATTACCATATTATGCTGGTGGAACAATTGAATCTAGAGATGCTCTTTTTGTTGCTCCTGCTAGTAAATTGATGAATGATTTTAAAATTGATGTAAAACAGAACACTGAAGTGATATCAATTGATAGAGAGAATAAAACTATTGAAGCTATTGATGTCATCACAAAAGAGAAGAGCACACAGAGTTATGATCATTTGGTATTGAGCCCTGGCAGTGTTCCATTTGTTCCCCCAATTAAAGGCATTGATAACAAAAGAGTTCTGACTGTTAGAAATGTTCCAGATATTGATAAAGTAGTGGAAGTTATGAAGACCTCTACGAAAGCCGTTGTTATTGGTGGTGGTTTTATTGGTATTGAGATGGCTGAAAACCTCAAAGAGAAAGGTCTCGATGTTTCTTTAGTTGAAGCTGCACCTCAGGTAATGATCACTCTTGATAGAGAGATGGTAGCACCTGTTCATCAGACATTGAGAGATAATGGTATAAATCTGTATCTATCTCAAGCTCTTCAGGGCATTGAAGACAATGGTAAGAATGTGAATGTAATTTTACCTGATGCTAAAATTGAAGATGTAGATTTTGTTGTTCTTTCAATCGGTGTCAGACCAGATTCCAAACTTGCTCAGGATGCAGGAATTGAAGTTGGACCTAGAGGTCACATCATCGTAGATGAAAATTGTCTAACAAACGATAAAAACATAAGTGCTCTTGGTGATGCAATTGAATATCCAGCTCCAAATACAGAAGGAAACAATGCCATAGCATTGGCTGGACCTGCAAATAAAATGGCTCGTCTCTGTGCAGATTACATTGTAAAAGGTTCCTGTCGTCCTTATAAAGGTACATATGGCAACAGCATAGCTAAAATCTTTGATTTACAGGCTGGCTCTGTTGGTTTGAATGAAAGAGCTCTTGAAAGAGCTGGTTTGAAATACAAATCAGTCATAACACATGCAGGAAATCATGCAGGATACTATCCTGGTGCACAGCAACTCTCAGTTAAAGTTTTATACAGCCCTGAAACAGGTGAGATCTATGGTGGTCAATCTGTAGGTTACAGTGATGTTGCAAAAAAACTTGATGTACTCTCTTCAACCATCAATTTTGGTGGAACAATTGAGGATCTGGCAGGCTTTGAACAGGCTTATGCTCCATCTTTCAACAGTGCAAAAGATATTTTGAACATGGTTGGATTCATAGCTTTGAATGACTTTGATGGTCTTGATAATGTAATTGATTATAAAGAGGCTTTGAATAGACTTGAAAATGGTGCTCTTCTGTTGGATGTTAGACAGAAAGAAGAATGGGATGCAGGATATTATAAAGATGCTATGTTGATTCCTCACACTGAATTGAGAGAGCATCTTGATGAACTTCCAAAAGATAGAGAGATAATTGTTACCTGTGCTATTGGACTCAGAGGTCACATTGCATGTCGTATCTTAGCTCAACATGGTTTTTCAAATGTCAGCAATCTGACAGGTGGATGGAAAACAATGGGTTGCTATTTGAGTGATATCAAACTTGCTAAAGAATTCAAACTTGAAGAAGTTAAGAACGCAAATAGAGCTTAATTTGAGATATAATTTGTAAAAGAATTGTTGATTCAAACGTAAAAAAACTGCTGTAAAGAAGTATCTGAATACTCTTTCAGCAGTTTTTTTAAGCCACAAATAATTTAAAATTAATTTGAATTATCTGTTATTTCTTTTGCACTGTTGCTGCTTCCAGGAATAATACGACGAGCAAAAGGGTGAAGACCTAAATACGTTTTTTCAAACTCTCCCTCACTTTCTTTGAGGGCAGCTTGCCATGCAGGACCAAAACCTGGTGCATTGAGCATCAAACTTTCTGCTGCTGCTTGGTATATGTGCAGTCTGGTTATCTCCTTACGTCCTGGTTTTTGAGAGTAAGACGATAGAGTTATTCTTAGTTCTTTATTTTTCTTCTTCAGATCATTAATTTCTGATTTAATTGTGCTTATGCTATCACTTTCAATGTCCATCCTGTCAGTAAGCATGTTCTTTAATTTGTCAATTTCTGCCTGATATTCTAAATCTTTTTTATGAGCTCTAACTGACAAAGAGATAAGCACCACAACAGATAGGACAATCCCAATAGCCAAACCTATGAGAAATTCGTTCATTCGATCCTCCATTCAATAATCTTGTTTAGTTTTCGTCACTGATGATCTGTGCATCAGTCTTCACTGGGATCACTTTTCTTACAAAAGCTATATCACCTGTAAAAGCTTTGTTGAATTCTGTTTCACTCTGCTTTATTGCAGTTTGCCATGCAGAAGCAAACCCCGGTGCATTTATCATCAAGCGATCAGCTGCGAGCTGGTAAATATGAAGTCTTGTTGTTTCCTTCTTGCCAGGTTTTTGAGAGTATGTCGAAATTGAAATTCTTAAATTCTCATTTTGCTGTTTCACTTCAGCCAATTCTTTCTTGAGGTTATTCAAGCCATCACTTTCAATATCCATTCTATTTACAAGAACTTTCTTGAGTTTAGTAAGTTCTTCTTTATATTCAGAAGTTTTCTTATGGCCTTTTGCAATCATTCCAATTAATACAACTAAGGCAAGGGCTGCACCTATGCCAAGTCCTATGAAAAATTGATTCATATTTTCCTCCTATAGGATATTTAAAAGTAACGTATATGTATTTTTTTGTCAAAGAAATTATTGGTTTTTTAATTGAAATACTTTTCATATATTAAGGTAAAAAAAACACTCTCCACTTAAATTACAAGGGGAGAGTGTTATTTTAGTCAATAAAGATTATTTAGAGAATCTTTTTATAACTGCTTCTTTGCTGTTTTCAATAGCTTCTGGAATCTGAACTCTTCCTTCAAATACAGCCATATCTTTGAAACCTGTTCCTGTGAGCAATACACAAACATTGGCATCAGAACCAAATTCTTTTTTGATATGTTCTGCATCTTTTTTAAGACCAGCCCAAGCACAAGCTGCAGCAGGTTCTACAAAAATTCCAGCCTTGCTTGTGAGTTCAATCTGAGAGTTGATGATGTCTTCATCTTCAACTTCAATTGCCCAACCGTTTGAATCGTTGATGTATCTAACAGCCATTCTACCATTTGCAGGGTTTGAAACAGAGATGGAATCAGCTCTAGTTGAAGCACCATTGATAGCCTTGAAATTCTTGTTCTTCCAAGCCTGTGCAATAGCATTGCTCTTTGAGCTCTGAACTGCTACAAGATGAGGAATCTTTTCAATCAAGCCAGCTTCTTTTAAATCATAGAAACCTTTGTAAACACCAGCGAAGATACAGCCATCACCAACTGGAACGTACATAACATCAGGAACTTCTCTGCCCATCTGTTCGAACAATTCAATAGAAACACTCTTCTTGCCTTCAATCGTCATTGGGTTGTAAGCTGTGTTGCGGTTGATTCCACCAAATTTATCAGTGTATTCAATAGATAGTGCAAATGCATCATCATAAGTTCCTTTAACAGGAACAACAGTTGCACCATAAAGAACTGATTGCATCAATTTGTTTGCAGGAGCTGTAGCTGGAACAAATAAAATGATATCAAGACCGTAAGCTGCACCTGCACAACTCATTGCAGCACCAGCATTACCTGTTGAAGCCAAAGCAATTTTGTTTGTGTTGAAATGCATTGCCTGAGCAGCTATCAACTGACTGGCACGATCTTTGAATGAACCTGAAGGTAATGCACTATCAAGTTTACAAGTTAGGTTTGTAAGGCCCAGTTCCTTTGCAAGTCTTTTGGGATTTGCTAGTGGAGTTCCACCTACAGGATATACGTTTTTATCTGGTACATCATATGGGAAGAAGTCATACATACTTACATGATCTTTTTTAGCTAGTTCGGCAAGGTCTTCTTTGTTGTAGTGAACCACAAGGTTACCTTTTGGGAATTCTCCCGCAACCTGATTTTTAGCACATTCAGGACACTGATAAACAACTTCATCAGATTCGATTACTTTACCGCAATCATTGCACTTATAAGTGAAACGCATTTTATATTCCTCTTTCGTATCGAAAGGACATGCTACACGCATGCCCTTTCTTAATTTTATAAATTCCTGTTTTTATTTAATCAATTCAGGGATTATTTACCACTTTTAATTTCAGTATTGAAAGCTTCAATCAACTCGTCAATTTTTGCAGTTGTTTTTGGAAGTTCTTCCCAATAAGTCTTGTCATACCACTGTCTGTTGATCTCTTCATAAGTTTTACCCTGCTGTTCAACCCAAGTGTAGTATTTAAGATTATGGATTCTCAATCTATCGTAGTAGTTGAGCTCTGCCATGTTTGCAATATTTTGACCCATCAAAGCTTTATAATAGATACGGATGCTATCATCTCTATCACATACACCCATCTGGTCTTCAAGTTCTTTTAGTCTAGAAGTATACATTTCACTTGAATCTGTCAACACTGTTAGAATAACTGCATCTTCATCCATTTCATAGTACTTTGCAACTTTCATAGCACCAAGAACGTTACCAACACCACTGATACCATATGATTCAAGATTATCAATATCGCTCTGACTTACGCCTTTCTCTGCAAGATATTTCTTACCTTCAGGTTCATTGAACATTCGGTAAACATCCATACAATCTTCATCATCGATTGCAACAACCATATCTGTGTTTCTAACATTGTGAATCCAAGGTACATGCTTATCACCAATACCTTCAATTCTATGACCACCAAAACCATTTCTTAGTAGAGTAGGGCACTGAAGAGCTTCTGCTGCTACAACCTTGATTCCAGGGTATTCTTTTTTAAGATGATCACCAGCTGCTAAAGTACCACCTGAACCAGTTGCACTTACGTAAGCCTTTACATCTTCATCCTTAATTCCTAATTTATGACATACATCAATCATTGCTTGACCTGTGCATTCATAGTGCCATAGGTAGTTTTCAAACTGTTCAAACTGATTGAAAATTACAATATGTGAACCACGTTCAGCATCAAGTTCATGACATTTATCAAAGATTTCTTTTACATTTGATTCACAACCTGGAGTTGCAATAACTTCACCAGCTACAGTTTTTAACCAGTTGAATCTCTCCTGACTCATTTCTTCTGGAAGAATAGCAATTGAAGAACAACCTAATAATGCAGAGTTATAAGCACCACCACGACAGTAGTTACCAGTTGAAGGCCATACAGCCTGTTGGTCTACAGAGTCGAAGTTACCAGTTACTAGAGCTGGAGCCAAACAAGCATAAGTTGCACCAACTTTATGAACACCACAAGGGAACCATTTACCAGCTAATGCAATGATTCTAGCTTTTACACCGCTGATTTCGCGAGGAACTTCAATGAAGTTTACATCACCAAATTTGCCGTCTTTAGCTTTTGGTTCATTGTGCCAAGTAATTCTGTATAAGTTAACAGGATCAACATCCCAAAGACCTGTCTTTGAAAGCTTGTCCTTGATATCATCAGAAACTGTACTTGGATTTAACATCTCTTTGAATGTTGGAAGTAGTATTCCTTTTTCTCGACAACGTTTGATGTTCTTCTGGCGAATCTTATCATTTACTTCTAAGTTTATTAACATAGTTTATAACTCCTTCTCTTGGTTGCAATAAATTTCTTAGTTAATTATAGCTTATATTGAACCTTTGTAAAGAAAAATCTCAAAAAATTTTATTATATGTTATTTTCTACTCTAATTACTTCGTAAAATGTAATTTTTAATTACTCAAAATTTGTTTTAGTTAAATATATGATTAAAAAGTATTTACTAGCATTTACGATATTGTGGAACTGTAATTATTATACAAATTGTTATATAGATAACAGAGATAAAAGGTGCAATAAATTTTAATATTTCTTTACAAAATTTACAATTGATGATACTTTCTTATGTAATCTTATAATATATTCTATAGTTGAAGTGGTAAAGTCATCTATCAAGAATTCAAATTTTTTCCAAAATTCTTTTATTTTATACACCAAAAAAAGAATTTCTAAATACTTTATACAAATTTATAATTAATATTATGAAAACCTGTATCTGTTTTTTACTGATCTTATGCTAAAGACGAAAATAATTTAAAAAGTACTATATATATGCTTAGCTCATCTTGAAAAGATAGGTAGTTTTGCATATAGTAATGGAGAATGTTGCAATTTGTTGCAGAAAATTGTTGACATATAGTAAATACGCTTTAGAATAGAAGGTATGAACTTGCTAGTATTTCTAGCGATACAGAATTAAGGAGTTAACAATGGGTGATATCATGCGTCCAGTTCCTTTTGGGGAACTAATTAACAGAATCTCTGGTGAGTATAGAAACCAGAACTCAATATTTGGTTTATCCAAAGACCAATTCTTCAAAGATGACAGAAAAAAATCAATTGATGTATTCAGCCAGAGTTGTACCACACCAGTAGGTCCAGCAGCTGGACCACATTCTCAATTAGCACAAAATATAATAACTAGCTATTTAGCTGGTGCTCGTTTTGTAGAAGTAAAGACTGTTCAAATTATGGATACTCTTGAAATTCCAAAACCTTGTATTGATGCTAGAGATGAAGGCTATAACACAGAATGGTCAACAGAATATACATTAGAGAAAGCTTGGGATGAATATGCTAAAGCTTGGATCATTTGTTACTTAATTGAAGCATTGATGAATAAAGGTGAAGTAACAGAACCAACCTTTATTTTCAACATGTCTGTAGGTTACGATCTAGCAGGTATCAAAACTCCTAAAATGCAAAAATATATTGATTCTATGATGGATGCATCATTAAATCCTAAGTTCAACGAATACTTAGAAGAACTTGATGCCTTATTAAAAGAAAAAGATTTATTTGCAGGTTCAGATTGGGCTGGTATGGAAGATAAAATGGCTGACTTACCAAGCAAAATTTCAAAGAACATTGTAAAAGGTGTTACATTGTCAACAATGCACGGTTGTCCTCCAAAAGAAATTGAAGCAATCTGTAACTACATGTTGACTGAAAAGAAAATCGATACATTTGTTAAATTAAATCCAACATTATTAGGTTATGATAAAGTAAGAGAGATTTTAGATGGTCTTGGTTATGATTATCTACACCTATCACGTACTTCATTTGAAAAAGACCTACAGTATGCAGATGCAGTTTCTATGTTACATAGACTTGTGGATGTTGCAAAAGAGAACGGAAGACAATTCGGTGTCAAACTTACAAACACTTTAGGTTCTGTAAATGACCAAGGATACCTTCCAGGTGATGAGATGTATGCTTCAGGTAGAGCTTTGATGCCAATCAGTGTTAACGTTGCTGCAAAACTTTCAAGAGAATTTAACGGAACTCTTCCTGTTTCTTACTCTGGTGGTGCAAATGCATTAACAATTTCTGATATTTTTGAAACAGGTATCAGACCTATTACTGTTGCAACAGATATGCTTCATCCAGGTGGTTATTCTAGATTGGCACAGATGGCAACTATCTTATCCAAGAGCAAATACTGGGATATGGATAAAATCGACGTTGAAAAATTAAACAAACTAGCTGATACATGTCTTTCAAGCAAATATTTAGATAAAGCTTTCAGAGGTACTGATAAAGTAGCTGTTGATGAAAAGCTTCCAATGTTTGATTGTTACATAGCTCCTTGTCAAGAAGCTTGTCCAATTCACCAAGACATTCCAGATTACGTTGAATTGATGGCTGAAGGCAAATATGCTGAAGCATTGACTGTAATTTACATGAAGAACCCTCTTCCTTATATAACAGGTCTCATCTGTGATCACCAGTGTCAAACTTGCTGTTCACGTAAGGACTATGAAGGTAGCGTACAGATTCGTGAGATCAAAAAATTGGCTGTTGAAAATGGTTTCAAAGGTTTCAAGGATATGTGGGTAACCAGCGAAAAGAGTGACTTCAAAGTTGCTGTAATCGGTGCAGGTCCTGCAGGTCTATCTGCTGCATTCTTCCTAGCTCGTTCTGGTTTCCAGGTACAGATCTTTGAAAAAGAAGAAACAGCTGGTGGTGTAGTAAGAAATGTTATTCCTGAATTCAGAATTCCTGAAGAAGCAATCAACAGTGATGTAGAATTCATCAAAGCAAATGGTGTTGATATCAAATTTGGTGCTACAAAAGAAGAAACCAAAGTTGAGGCTTTAAAGAAAGCTGGTTATGACTATATCTTCTTTGCAATTGGTACAGAAAAAGACAATCCTTATTCATTGAAGGGTGGAGATGATATCGTAATTGAAGCATTGCCATTCTTAAGATCATTCAGATTGGGTTCTGATGGTGTAAAACTTGGTAAGCATGTTGTAATTCTTGGTGCTGGTAACGTTGCAATGGATGCAGCTCGTGCAGCAAAACGTGTTGACGGTGTTGAAGATGTAACTATTGTTTATCGAAGAACAGTAAAAGAAATGCCTGCGGACATGGAAGAATATGAATACACATTAGAAGATGGTATCAAATACTTATTCTTAACAAACCCTAGTGAATACAATGATGGTGTTCTGACTCTTAACAAGATGGAATTGGGTGAACCTGATGAATCTGGTAGAAGAAGACCTATCGCAACTGATGAAACATTCACAATGCCTTGTGACAGCATCATTACAGCTATTGCATCTCATGTTGATACAGATATGACCAACTACTATGGCCTACCTTGTGATGAAAGAGGTCGTGTTGTATACGATAAAGATACTTTGGAATCTCCACTAGAAGGTGTTTACCTTGTTGGTGATATGACAACAGGTCCATCTGTTGTAGTAAAATGTATTGCATCTGCTAGAAAAGGTGTTGAAGCTCTGCTTGATACAATTCTTGGAAAAGAGAATGGTGACCAATCTTGTGGATGTGGAGATCCTGATTGCGATTGTGATCATGATCATGAACATGACGAAGAATCATGTGGATGTGGATGTGACGACGATGATGACGATGATGATGTTGACATGGAAGCAGTTGTTGCTGAAGAGAATAGATATTACAAAGAACTTCGCGATAAGAAAGGCAAGATTACAGAACAGGTAAGTGCTGATGCTAAGAATTTCTTAGAAACAGAAGGTCTTAGATGTAACGAATGTTCTTACTTATGTAACAAATGTGTTGAAGTTTGTCCTAACCGTGCAAACATAACAGTTGATGTTAGAAACACAGGAATGTTCACAGATCCTTTCCAGATTGTACACATCGATGCTTACTGTAACGAATGTGGTAACTGTGAAACTTTCTGTCCATACATTGGTGCACCATATAAAGATAAATTTACTCTATTCTCAAGAAGAGATGATTTTGAAAATTCAACAAACAGTGGTTTCTTGGCTGAAGGTCAGGACATCACAATTAGATTGGATGGTAAACTTTATCAATGTCAATTCAATGCTGAGGGACTACTTGAAGGTGATGAAGGCGTAAGCGACGAAGTTGCAGCAATCATTGAAGAAATTTACCTTTCATATAGTTACTTACTGGGTGAAGTAGAAGACTAAAAACAAAAGGATACATAAATGGACACTCTATTTAAAAATGTAAGAATAATGCAAACAAGACCTCCTTTTGAGGTTCAAGAGAATATGGATGTTCTAGTACAGGGCGATAAAATCGCCCGTATTGGAAAGGACATTGAGAGTAAAGGTGCAAAAATTGTAAATGGCGATGGTAAGACATTGATGCCAGGTAACGTTTGTTCTCATCACCATTACTACAGTGGCTTATCTCGTGGTATGTTGATCAATGCTGGCCCTCAAACAGATCTCATCCAAATTCTAAAAGAATGGTGGTGGAGACTTGATAGAGGACTGGATGAAGAAGCAACATATTACTCTTCATTGATTTGTTCTTTAGATGCAATTGCAGCAGGTACAACTTCTGTAGTTGATCACCATGCAAGTCCTAATTATATAAAGGGCTCACTTTCAACCATTGCTAAGGGAATGGATGAAGTTGGACTCAGAGGTATGACTTGTTATGAAGTAACAGATCGCAACCGTGGAATGGCTGAAGTTGAAGAGGGCGTACAGGAAAATGTTGATTTTGCAACATCAGGTACAACTGATATGGTCAAAGCTATGATCGGTGGTCATGCATTATTTACAATTCCTGATGAAGGTTTGAAATTGATGAGTGATGCTGTAAAGCAAACTGGATGTGGAATGCACATTCACGTAGCTGAAGGCGAATATGATCAGATTTTCTCTCATCATAAATACAACAAAGACATCGTAAGACGTCTTGATGATTTTGATCTATTGAGTGACAACACATTGCTAGTTCATGGTATTTTCTTGAATGATGATGAAATTGATCTTTTGAATGAAAGAGGCTGTTTCTTTGCCCACAATCCAAGATCAAACATGAACAACCAAATTGGTTACAGTGATAAATTACCAAAGGTTAAGAAATTGATCATGGGTACAGACGGTTGCGGTGGTAACATGTTCGAAGAATGTAAGATTGCTTTCTTCAAGAACAGAGATGCTAAAGGACCTTTCTGGCCAAATGACTTTGTTGCAGCTATGAACAGAGGTAATGATTTAATTTCAACTTACTTTGAAGGTGATTATGGTCAAGTTAAAGAAGGCTTTAAAGCTGACTTAACATTGCTTGATTATCATGCACCAACTCCAATTCTACCAGGAAATGCTGCAGGCCATTTTGTATGGGGCATGAGCAGTAATTCAGTTCATTCTGTAATGATAAATGGTAAGATGGTGATGGAAAACAGAGAATTCCCTGGAATTGATGTTAACAAAATCTACTCTGAAGCTGCTAAAGTTGCAGAAAGAGTTTGGAAAAAAGTAGACACATTAGAAGCTAGATAATTTGGCTTTTGAAATAAACGTACAATATATTTAAATTTAGGCCTATGGCCGAGGAGAAATACAAAATGGGTATTGAAGAACAGATCAGAGCAAAAGCTGCTGAATACAGTGATTACACTGCTAAGAACCTTTCAAAAATGGTTCAGGTTAAAAGTTACAGTGGTCAAGAAGAAGGCGTATGTCGTCTTATTGTAGACCTATGTAAAGAAGCTAATTTCGATGAAGTTTACATTGATGATTTAGGTTCTGTAATCGGTAGAGTTGGTAATGGTCCTAAATCCATAGCTTTTGATGCTCATATCGATACTGTTGAAGTTGGAAATATGAAAAACTGGGATTTCGATCCTTTCAGTGGCGAAATTGTTGATGGCCTTGTAAAAGGTAGAGGTACTTCTGACCAAGAAGGTGGTGCTGCTTCAATGATCACAGCTGGTCGTATTCTTAAAGAATTAGGCTATGACAAAGAATATACATGTTACTTCACATTCACTGTAATGGAAGAAGACTGTGATGGTATGTGTTGGAAGTATCTAATTGAAGAAGAAAATTTCAAACCAGATCTAGTTGTTTCAACAGAACCTACAACATGTCAACTTTACAGAGGACACAGAGGTCGTATGGAAATTAGAATTATCCTTCGTGGTATTTCTTGTCATGGTAGTGCTCCAGAAAGAGGGGTAAGTGCTTCTTACAAAGCTTCTCGTGCAGCATTAGCAATTGAACAGTTGAACAAAGACCTACAGCCAGATGAAGATAACTTCCTAGGAAAAGGTACCATTACCGTTTCTCAGATGGACGTTAGAGGACCTTCACAGTGTGCAGTTACTGACTACGCAATGCTTTATTGTGACAGACGTTTGACTTGGGGTGAAGATGCAGATCTAGCTATCAGCCAGGTTACAGAATATGTTTGTAAAGCAACTGGTGATAAACCTGAAGATATCGTTGTTGAAATGCCTAATTATGAAAAAACTGGTTGGACCAAAAAAGAATATAGTCAAGAATTATATTTCCCTACATGGAAGATTCCAGAAGATTCAATGTTGGTACAGGCTGGTGTTAGAGCTCATAAAGCACTATTCGGCAAAGCTCCTACTGTTGATAAATGGACTTTCTCAACAAACTGTGTAGCAACTACAGGACGTCATAAGATTCCAGCTATTGGTTTCGGCCCTGGTGATGAAAATCAAGCTCATGCACCAAACGAAATTACAAGAGTTAAAGATCTTGAAATCTGTGCAGCATTCTATGCAATGTTACCTTACAGTTTATCTAAATAATTTATTAAATTGTTAATTTAAGTAATGGACCATCCGAAAGGGTGGTCCTTATTTTGGCCTTCAACTTTGTTTTTTTGCAGATCTTCACATTCTTATGAGCTGCAGTTTTATTAAATTGAACTCATAAATGATGATGTTTAAAAGTTCAATAATAAAAGCAATATAACATATGTCGGTAACAAAACTTTTCTAATTATTCATCTGCACAGACAATTCATTGCAACTGGTACCAAAAGTTGGTACCAAATGTCGTTACTCCATGATTATCTAATAGTTCATTATATTTTAAAAAATATGATGGTTTTCATAATTCTATAGTTCTTTTTTTAGTGATATATAAATTTGAGTGTGTAAAACTTGAGTGATACTAAAAAAAATACATACAAAAAAATATTGCGAATCTGCAATAAATGCATTATTATATAGCTAGGTAAATATTGATGATACAAACTGATTGAGTATCATCTAAAATACATTTTGTTTAGGTAAACGTAAGATTTGAATGCAGATGTCTGAATTCAAATCGGAAACACCAAAATATTGTTTTAAAACATATAGGGGGTAAGAAATAAAATGTCAAAAAAAATTCTATTAAAAGATATTCTTTGTCTTCGTAAGGACTTCGACAGTCCATCTATCAAAGGCTGTGATATGCTGATTCAAGATGGGGTGATAAAAACAATCTCTGAAAAGGGTGATTTGGTACCTGATAGCAATACCAAAATCATAGATTGCAGCAATTACACCGTAATACCTGGATTGGTCAACACTCATCACCATTTCTATCAAACTTTAACAAGAAACCTTCCTGAAGTTCAGGATGCAAAGTTATTTGACTGGTTGACCTATCTTTATGAGATATGGAAAGGCATTGACGCTGAAGCTGTAAATGTAAGCAGCACTCTTGCTATGGCAGAGCTGTTGAAGACAGGTTGTACAGCAACCACAGATCATCACTATTTATATCCACAGGGTTTTGATGGAGATATGATGGGGATTCAATTTGAAGCAGCAGACAAACTTGGAATGAGATTCTCTCCAACACGTGGTTCGATGAGTTTATCTAAAAAAGATGGTGGTTTACCTCCTGATAGTGTTGTTCAAACTGATCAAGAGATTCTTGATGACAGTGAGCGCTGTATAAAACAATATCATGTACCAGGCAACTCTATGCATAAAATTGTATTGGCTCCTTGCTCTCCTTTCTCTGTTACAAAAGAATTGATGACTCAAACTAGCAGACTTGCTAGAAAATATGGTGTGAGACTTCATACTCATCTATGTGAGACATTTGATGAAAATGACTTCTGCCTGCAGATGTATGGAAAGAGACCTCTTGATCTGATGAAAGAATGTGAGATGGTTGGTCCTGATGTATTTTTTGCCCATGGCATTCATTTCAATGATGAAGAGCTCAAAGAATTGAAAAGAACAGATAGCAACATTGCTCACTGTCCTTCAAGTAATATGAGATTGGGATCAGGTATATGTAGAGTCAAAGACATGATTGATTTGGGAATAAATGTTGGAATTGCGGTTGATGGATCTGCCTCAAACGACAGTTCCGATATGTTAGGAGAATTGAGAGAAGCCCTGCTATTGCAAAGAGTTAAGTATGGTTCTGGAGCATTGAAAGCTGATCAGGTATTCAAGATGGGTACTATAAATGGAGCCAATATGTTAGGATTTACCAATACAGGGAAACTTCGAGAAGGATGGAATGCAGATATGGCAATATTTGATGTCTCAACTATTCCATATGCGGGATCCTTCAGTGATAACTCAGCATCTTTGTTGTTCTGTGGAACAAATCACAATACAGCCTATACCATTGTTAATGGTAAGATTGTTGTTGATAACGGAGAGCTTGTTGGGGTAGATGAAAAGGAACTTGCTAGCAGAGCACGAGAGGTTAGCAAAAAATTATTGGATAAGGCTGGAGTTGTAGAATAATGATAAAAAACTATAAAATTGTAAAAGATGTTAAAGAAGCTTTGACATATAAGAAGCAGAATCCACAAGCAGCTTTCTATGCTGGTGGTACAGAAATAAATAGATTGAACTCTTCTGTAAAAATTGAAGATGCAATCTCTCTTGAAGGTTTGGGTCTCAACAAGATTGAAGAGGTTAAAGATGGTATCAAAATTGGATCATGTGTAACATTTCAGCAATTGATTGAATCTGATTTGGTTCCAGCATATTTAAAAGAAGCAGCAATGTATTGTGCTTCCCGTGCTGTAAGAGATATGGCAACAATTGGTGGTAACCTGGCATTGGGAGCTGATGATTCATATCTTATGCCAACATTACTTGCTGCAAAAGCAAGATTGCTCACAAATGGTCTCACAGATAAAGAGGTCTTCACTGAAGATAATCTACCAATACGTGAATATCATATGTATCATAAAGAATTCAGCAACACTCTTTTAGTTGCAATTGTACTTCCAAGAGAAGAGAGAATTGTTCTTTCAAAAAGATTTGCTAACACAGCACATTCAGAATCATGTGTTACCGCAGCATTTGGTGCAAAAGTTGAAGCAGGTCTATTATCTGAAGTAAGAATATTTGCAGCAATCAAGGGCTCTGGAATACAAAGATTTAAAGATGCAGAAAATTCTATTGAGACTGATTCTTTTGCTTCAAAAGAAGATGTAGAATTTGCAATTGCAAATGCTACACAGGCTGTTGATGATTATACAGCTTCTGCAAAGTACAAATCTTACATAACAGGGGTTGCAATCGGTGATATGTATGCTGTTGCTTCTGAAGCAGCAAAAGGGGGAAAATAATAATGGAAAAAGTAATATGTAATATAAACGGAAAAAAAACAGTTCTTCCTTTTGAAGAAGGTATGAGTCTCAGAGAGGCTCTATTTAGAACAGGATTGAACAGTGTCAGAGATAGTGATGATGCAGAAGGTTTTGCAGGATCAGATACAATATTGGTAGACGACATTCCATGTTATTCAAACTTGATGAGTCCTTACCAAGTAAAAGACAAATATATCAGAACTGCTGAATGCCTAGGTGATCAGAGAAATTTGAACTTTGTTCAAAGAGCTATGGTTGATGCTGGTATTGTTCAGAGTGCTTATAACTCTCCTGCAGCTGCACTTCTTTTGACCTGGTTGTTAGAACATGAAGACAACCCAACTAAAGAACAGATCAAAGATATCTTAACAAGTATATTCATTCGTGATGCAGGTTATGAAAACTATTATCTTGCAGTGAAACTTGCAACTGAACTTAGAGACTTTGGTAAGTACAAAACTAAAATTGCTCCTAAATTTAGAGACCAGTTGAAATATGTTGGAACACCAATGGGTAAGATTGATGGTGCATCTTTAGTTGCTGCTGACAAATGCTTTGTAGAGGACAAAGTTACAGAACACTCTCATATAATGATAGTGCTTGGCTCTCCTCACGCAATGGCTTATATCACAAGCATTGATACCACAGAAGCAGAAAGCTTACCTGGTGTAGACAAAATCTTCACTTATAAAAATACTCCTGAACTCTATTACACTCATGCTGGACAGGGTGCTCCTGAGCCATCACCACATGATAAAAAGTTATTCAATCAGAAAGTAAGAATGGTTGGCGATAGAGTTGCTGCCATTGTAGCTGTTGATATGGAAACAGCTGTTAAAGCAAGAGATTTAATCAAAGTTGAATATGAAGTATTGAAACCTGTATTGACTGTTGAAGATGCTATGGCACCTGATGCTCCTCTTGTACACAACGGCAAGATTGAATTTGGTGTTGGTGCTCCTGACAATCTAGATGAATTGAATAAAACTTACGATAAAAGAGATGGAAAGATATTCTATCCATTCCCTTTGCATGGTGATATAAGACACAATGTTGCATCTGAAGCAAAAGGTGAGATCGGTGATGTTGATAAAGCATTTGCTGAAGCTGATTGCATTGTTGAGAATACATACAGAACCAACCAGATTCAATGTACTCCTCTAGAACCACATGTATGTTTTGGTCGAATTGATATGGGAAGACTTGTTCTTCACTGTTCAACTCAGGTTCCATTCCATGTAAGACGTATTGTTTCAAATATCTGTGGAATCAGTGAGAACAACGTCAGAGTCATCAAAGAAAGAGTTGGTGGTGGATACGGTTCAAAGCAGGATGTTGTAGTTGAAGATTTAGTTGGATATGCAGTATGGGCCACAGGACTTGATATTTACTTCAGAAATACAAGAGAAGAAGAGTTCTTGAGAACAGCTACAAGACATCCAATGAGATTGACAGTAAAACTTGGTGCTAAAAAAGATGGTACCATCACAGCAATTGATATGGATGTTAGAGCAAATACTGGTTGTTATGGTAATCACTGTTTGACAGTTCCTATGAATGCATGTTCAAAGACTCTTCCATTGATGAAAGTTGATAACATGAGATTTGATGTAACAACTTATTACACAAATATTGCATCAGTTGGTGCTTATCAAGGTTATGGTGCTCCTAAGGGAACCTTTGCTTTGATGACTGCAATTGGTGAGTTGAGTGAGAAACTAGGTGTTGATTACAGAACTGTAATCGAAAAGAACCATGTTGAAACAGGTTATATGCTTGAGATTTTAAGAGGTCTTGGTGAAGGTAGAGAAGGTAATGTAGTACCTGTTGGATCCTGTGGACTTGATA
>Ga0172377_10002188_pt1 | contig 20014 bp, 22 predicted proteins | sample Pumphouse3metaG_FD_119749 | JGI IMG/M metagenome (GOLD analysis project Ga0172377, IMG submission 119749) | Leachate microbial communities from a municipal landfill in Southern Ontario, Canada - Pumphouse #3 metaG | ecosystem: Engineered > Solid waste > Landfill > Unclassified | place: Canada...
AAGAAATAAAAGGTTCATTCTCTGGTGGGACTGAAACTAATATTTTAAAAAATATTGAAAAAGATATTGAAAAAGTTGATGGTGTAATAATTTCAGATTATGCAAAAGGTGTCTTAAGTTCAAAAATTTTAAAGAAAATAATTACATTAGCAAAGAAAAAAAATATACCGGTCACAGTTGATCCAAAAATTGAAAATTTTAAAAAATATAAATATATTACTTGTATTACTCCAAATACAAAAGAAGCAATAGAAGGTATGAATGCAAAAAATATTTCTACAGATAATGATATTGCTGCCCTTGGTAATAAAATTTTGAAAATATTAAAATCCGAATCTGTCCTTATAACTAGGGGAGAAAAAGGAATGACTATAATTGAAAAAAATAATAAAATAACTCATATACCAACTAGGGCAAAAGAAGTTTATGATGTTACCGGTGCAGGAGATACAGTTATTGCAACAATGACTTTGGCATTATCTGCAAAAATTGATTTGGTTACTTCTGCTGAAATCGCAAATTTTGCAGCAGGTATTGTGGTTGGTAAAGTTGGTACGGCAACAGTTTCTCCTAGTGAACTTATTCAAACGATAGAGGATTTTAATAGAAAATGAAAACAGCAGTAGTTATTCCGGCAAGATATTCTTCTTCCAGGTTTCCCGGTAAACCTTTATTTTTAGTTAAAAATAAACCTTTGATATTACATGTTGTAAGTAAAGTTATAACCTGTAAAACTGTTGATTGTGTTGTTGTTGCAACAGATGACAAAAGAATTTTTGATGTAGTTAAAAATGCAGGATATAATGTTTATATGACACCAAAAAATCTTAAAAGCGGAACAGACAGAGTTGCCTATGTAGCAGAAAAATATTTGAAAAATTTTGATGTGTTTATTAATGTCCAAGGTGATGAACCATTAATAGATAAAAAACTTGTTGAAAAAATGGTAAATGAATTTAAACAAGATAAAAAAATAGAATATTTGACTATCGCATATAAAATGAAATCTAGTGATGATATAAATAATCCAAATACAGTTAAAGTAATTTTCGATAAAAATATGAATGCGATTTATTTTTCAAGATTCCCAATACCTTATTTAAGAGATAAGACAAAAATAAAATCAGAGTATTATAAACACATTGGTGTATATGGTTACAGAAGAAATTTTGTAATAAATTTTGCAAAAACAAAACAAACAGATTTGGAAAGAAAAGAATCTTTAGAGCAGTTAAGAGCTATAGAAAACGGTAAAAAAATAAAAATTATTATATCCGGTAAAGATTTACAGGATGTTAATGTTTTTGAGGATATTGCCAAAGTTGAAGATAAATTATAATAAAAAGTAGTATAATATAAAAATGAATAAAATTAAGATCACAGAAAAAATCATTGTATCAAATGACTTACCATTATCAGTTATAGCAGGTCCATGTATTATCGAAAGTAAAAAACAGGCATTTGAGATAGCAAAAAAGTTAAAAGATATTTGTGCTAAGTTAAAAGTAAATTTTATTTTTAAGGCTTCTTATGACAAAGCTAACAGGTCTTCGATAGATTCATTTAGAGGCCCGGGTCTTGAAAAAGGATTAGCTATTTTATCAGAGATAAAAAATATTTTAAAAATTCCGGTTCTTACAGATGTTCATTGTTCTTATGATGTTAAGAAAGTTGCAGAGGTTGTAGATATTATCCAAATACCTGCTTTTTTGTGCAGACAAACAGATTTAATTGTTGCTTGTGCAAATACGAACTTACCAATAAATATAAAAAAAGGACAGTTTCTTGCACCTGAAGATACATTACAAATAATCAAAAAAGTTAATGCATGTAAAAATAATAAACTTTCCTTAACAGAAAGAGGATCAAGTTTCGGTTATAGAAATTTAGTTGTTGATTTTAGATCAATTGAAATAATGAAACAATTTGGATGTCCTGTAATTTTTGATGCTACACACAGTGTTCAAAAGCCGGGAGGTCTTGGTACTTCAAGTGGTGGTGATAGACAATTTGTATTACCGCTTGCAAAAGCAGCAGTTGCTGTTGGAGTAGCAGCATTATTTGTAGAAGTTCATCCTAATCCTGATAAAGCTCTTTCTGATGGAGCAAATAGTATAGATTTTAAAATGTTTAAAGATATGATGCAGGAAGTTGTTAAAATAGATAAAATTATTAAGAGAAAGTAATATGTCTAAAAATCAAAAAGAATATACTTGGATGCCATCTTTAAAGTGGATGTTAAAAACATTAATTATAATATATATAGTAATTATAGTTGCTTATTTTTCTTTAAATATTTTACTTAAGCCATATATGAGAGATATTCCAAAAGAATTAACACCCTGGTTAGATAAAACATCTTCTGTGGAGAATAAATGAAGAAATATTCAAAACAACTTCTTTCTGATGCAAAAAAAATAAAATTAGTAGCTACAGATATAGATGGTGTTTTAACAGCAGGTGAAGTTATACTTTTAGAAAATAATGAAGAAATAAAAATATGGAATGTAAAAGATAGATTAGGTGCGCATTTATTAAAGCAGTATTTACCGGATGTTAAAGTTGCTTGGATAACAGGAAGACAGTCTAAACAAGTAGCTTTAAGAGCTAAAGAATTATCAGTTGATTATCTTGTCCAATCATGTAAAGATAAAAATAAAACCCTTCTACAAATTGCAAATGAATTAAGTATAGATTTTTCGCAAATTTTATATATTGGTGATGATATTATTGATATATGTGTTTTAAAGTATGTGGGGTTGTCTGTATGTCCGAAAGATGCTGTCGACGAAGCAAAAAAATATTCAAAATATATTTCACAATATAATGGTGGCAAAGGTGTTTTCAGAGAAGCTTGTGAACTTTTGCTCAAAGCTCATAATTTGTGGAAGGAAATAGTAGGTTAAAATTAATGAAAAAATATATTAGAAAATGTTATTTTTACGGGGCATATATTTTTTCAAAGTTAGTTTTGGTGTTACCATATAAATTTTCAGTTGGAAAACTCGCTGATGCTTTAGGCGCTGTTGCTTACTATATTGTCAAGGATGCAAGAGAAAAAGCAAGAAAACATCTGACTTTGTGTTTCCCTGATAAAACATCAAAAGAAATTGAGCAAATAATAAAAACAATTTTTAAATATCAAGCAAAAAATTTTTTTGAATTACTTAATTTTCCAAGGATTAATAAAGATTTTTTTGATTCAATAGCTTCTATGTCTCAAAGAGATATAGAAATATATAAAAAAGCTCTTTCAAAAAATAAAGGTCTTTTAATTGCGAGTGCACATTGTGGTAATTGGGAGATTTTAGCTTCCGGAGTTGCAGCAAAAAATTTCTCTGTAAATGTTATTGCAAAAAGAATTTATATTGAAGAATTAAATCAAATGTTGGTTTCATATAGAGAGTCTAAAAATGTTAATGTAATTTTAAGATCAGAAAGAGATACTGCCAGGAAAATGTTAAAAGCACTAAAAAATAATGAAATTATTGCAATGTTGATAGATCAAGATACATCCGTTCAAAGTGTTTTTGTTGATTTTTTTGGTATGCCGGCATCTACACCGTCAGGGCTTGCAACAATAGCATTGAAAATGGGAACACCTGTTATTATGACAGTAAGTAAAAGGTTACCTAATGGTACCCATACTTTTGTTGTAAGTGATGAAATAGAGCCGGATAAAACAACTGGTGTTTTTGAACAGGATGTCATTAATTTTACAGGGAAAGTAACAAAATATATAGAAAAATATATAAAAGAAAATCCGGAACAATGGGTGTGGTTTCATGAAAGATGGAAAACTAAAAAAATATAAATATATTTTAATTGTTTTATCTTTAAATTTAATGTTATCTTTTTCAGGTTGTCTGGAAGAAGAAACAATAATTGAAGAAACTCCGCCAACAACAGAACAAACAATAGAAAATTTTGTTGTTACAGAAACACAAGATGGCAAAATAAAAACAATTCTTGAATCTGAATCTGCAATAATTGATGATAATCAAAAAAAAGCCTATTTAACTTTGCCTAAAGTTAAATTTTATGAAGATGGGAAATATACATCAATTTTGATTTCAGAATCCGGTGAGATTGATTTAGCCACAAATGATATAAAAGCTTTAGGAAAATGTACTGTAGATACCGTTCGAAATGAATATTTACAAACAAGAGATGTATCATATAATGCTAAAAATAAGCTCATATCATCAGATAGTGATATTAAAATTACTAGAGGAAAGGATGTTATTTACGGTAAAGGGTTTCAGTCTGATACAGATTTAGATAATGTTGTTATAAAAAATGAAAGAGCTATAATTGATTAAAAAAATTAGTTGCTTATTTATATTTTGTTTATTTGTTTCTTTTTCTTTTGCAAAAGAAAAAGAAAAGACAGTAGTCACTGGTGACAGAATGGAAATTAAAAAATCTGGAGAAAAAACAATAGTTAAAGGCAATGCAAAAATTGTAAGGAGTTCTAATACAGTAACATCAGATAAAATGACTTATTATAAAAACAATTCGAATGTTGATGCCAGTGGTAATGTTGTTTTTTTTGTTAATAATGAAGATGGCAGTATTATTAAAGCGACATCGGAAGAAGCTGTTTATAATACAAATGATTCAAGTGGACAGTTATGGGGAGGAAGACCTACTATTGAATATAATCTTAAAAATTCTACTGACACGATGTATCTTTATGCAGATAAGCTTTATGTAGATAATGATTTTGAATATGCTGATGCTGAAGGTAATGTCGAAATTGTTTCTTCTTCCGGTACAATAATATCTGAAAATGCTTTATTAGATAAAAAAGCAAATACATTGTTTATGCATAAGAATAAAAAGAAACCACAAATAAATGCTTACCAAAATGATAAAAAAGCAGAATTCAAAGCAGATGAGATATCATTGTTTTATAATGAAAAAACTGTAAAAATGAATAAAAATGTTGAAGGCAAAATTACTATGGATACATTAGAGGGGAAAGAATGATATTATCTGCTCAATCATTGTATAAAAAATATAAACATAGAATGGTTGTAAATTCAATCAGCATAAAAGTTGAACAGGGTGAAATAGTTGGTTTGCTTGGACCTAATGGGGCAGGAAAAACAACGACTTTTTATATGACAGTTGGACTAGTTGAACCTTATGAAGGTAATATTTATCTTGACCAGAAAGATATAACTTATGCCCCAATGTATGAAAGAGCAAGGGCAGGTATTGGATATTTGCCACAAGAATCATCTATTTTCAGGGGTCTTTCTGTTGAAGATAATTTGATGGCAATAGCTCAGACATTGCCTATATCAACAAAACAGCAAAAAGAAAAAGTTGATTCTTTGCTTGAAGATTTTGGACTTACAAAATTAAGAAAACAAATTAGTGTAACATTGTCTGGCGGTGAAAAAAGAAGATGTGAGATAGCAAGAGCTTTAGTTAATAATCCAAAATTTTTATTATTAGATGAACCTTTTGTTGGAATAGACCCAATAACTGTTTCAGATATTCAGGGTATAATTTCAAGATTGAGAGATAAAGGATTAGGAATACTTATTACTGATCATAATGTCAGGGAAACTCTTGAAATTATAGATAGAGCATATATAATTTATGAAGGTAAAATTTTACTTGAAGGCAGTGCTGATGAACTTTTAAATAGTCCTGAGGCTAGAAAAGTTTATTTAGGTGAAAATTTCAAGATGTAAAGTATTAAATTGGCTATATGTAAATCTTCTGTTTATAAGTAATAAAGATTAAGTATTTTGTTTAAAACTATCTTAATAATAATCTCTAAATAAAATCGGTATATGAACAATCAAAAAATTATCATTTCAGGTCCCACAGCCGTTGGTAAAACATATATTGCTGTTGAACTTTGTAAACAAATAAATGGTTCTATCATTTCTGCCGATTCCAGACAAGTATATAAATATCTTGATATTGGTACAAATAAAGACGGCAAGTTGGGAAAGGACAATGTTAGAAAAATAGATAACATTTCTCAATATTTGACAGATATTATTGAACCAAATCAAAAATATAGTGCTAAAAATTTTGAACAAGATGCAGAAAAATATGAAAAAATTATTTTGCAAGAAAATAAAATTCCTGTTATTGTTGGCGGTACAGGATTATATATAAAGTCTTTTTTATATGGTCTTGATGATTTACCTGATGCAGATGAGACAATTAGATTTTCCATTCAAAAAGATATAGATAATAATGGTTTAGATTATGTATATGATGAGCTCTCTAGAGTTGATATTTGTTCTGCCCAAAAGAATAAAGGGAATACTCAAAGAATTATAAGAGCTTTAGAAGTATATAAGCTTACAGGAAAAACAATGACAGAATTATTAAATAAAAAAATAGTTAAAAATAAAAATTTTAAACATTTTGTTATTTTAAAAGACAGGGAACAATTATATAGTGATATAAATACCAGATGTGCAAAAATGATAACTTCCGGTATGATAGAAGAAGTAGAAAAAGTCTTAAATATGGGGTATGACAAAAATTGTTATGCTTTAACAGGAGTTGGCTATAAACATATAGTAAAATATTTAGATAACAAAATTACAAAACAAGAACTTATAGAACAATTTTCAAAAGACACAAGACAATATGCAAAAAGACAAATTACATGGTTTAAAAATCAGATGGATATTGAATTAATTGATATTATTGGCGGGAATTACAAGTCTGCAGTTGAAATGATTTTGAGATATTGACAAATATAAAAAAAAATGTTAGTATGACCAAACAAAATATGGCAAGGCTAAATTTATGATTGAAAAATTAAGTGAATCATTGGAAAATTATTTAGAGACTATAGCATTTTTAAAAAGAGAAAATAAAGTAGCTAGAGTCAAAGATATAAGTAAAATGCTGAATGTGAAAAATTCAAGCGTTAACATTGCTTTGAATGTTCTTATGGATAAAGGGTTTGTGTTACATGAGAAATACGGATATGTAGATCTTACTCCGAAAGGTCAGACAATAGCTGACGATATTCAAAAAAAAGAAGATTTGTTGTTTTTGTTTTTACATGACATACTTGGAGTTGAAAAAGAAATTGCTCTTAAAGATGCCTGTAAAATGGAGCACACCATAAGTGATGAATCTTTGGCTAAATTGATATATTTTGTAGGATTGTTGGATAAAGAACCTGTTTTAAAGAGAAATATTCAGAAAAAGACGAAATAGAGAAAGGTTTTATTATTTTTTTGATTAATAAGTTAGTTTAAACTAACTTATATGAAATTTTAAGGATTTTAATATGCAGTATTTTAATATTTTCTTTTCTATGTTTAATGAAATGGCTCCATACTTGTTGCTCGGGTTCTTTTTTGCCGGACTTTTGCATGTTTTTATACCACAAAGTATTTTTTCAAAATATTTGTCGAGAAATAATTTCTTTTCTGTTTTTGCGGCAGCTTTATTCGGAGTTCCTTTACCGTTGTGTTCATGCGGAGTTATTCCTGCGGCAATGGCTTTGCGCAAAGAAGGATCTTCACGTGGGGCAGTAATATCTTTTTTAATTGCAACGCCTCAGACCGGGATTGATTCTATAATGGCGACATATTCTTTGTTGGGGTTTCCTTTTGCCGTCATTCGTCCGATAGCGGCTTTTGTTACGGCTATATTAGGAGGTTTTGTCTCTAATATATTTTTAAAGAAAGAAAAAGATGATGAAAATAACGGGATATTTCCTACATGCGACATAGGAATGACTGTTGCTGCAAATAAGATTCTTGCGGCTTTAAAATACGGTTTTGTCGACATAATCAGAGATATAGGAAAAAGACTTATTTTAGGATTGTTATTGGCTGCTTTAATTACTTATTTTGTACCTGAAAGTTTTTTTAGTATATTTGCAGGCAGTACTGTTTTAAGTATTTTATTCGTATTGTTATTGTCTATACCTATGTATATATGTGCTACGGGTTCAATACCAATAGCGATAGCTTTAATGATGAAAGGTTTTTCTCCCGGGACAGCTCTTGTTTTGCTTATGGCAGGACCGGCTACAAACATTGTTTCTATTTTAGTTATTTCTAAAATTCTAGGGAAAAGATCTCTAATATTTTATTTAGGGTCAATAATTTTAGGTTCGATAATCTTTGCATTAATTATAGATTTTTTACTGCCGTCGGCATGGTTTAGTTTACCATTAATGACAGATATGGTTAATAGCCATACTTCTTTTTATTGGATAAAAGTTTTTTCAGGAATTATTTTATTAGTTTTAATAATTAATTCTTTTATAGTTAATTATTTATCAAATAAAAGGGTAGCTGGAAATATTATCGGTAAATCTTCTTATAAAGTAGACGGAATGCATTGTGAAAATTGTAAAAACAGCATAATAAAATTCTTGAAAAAAATAGATGGCGTGGAATCAGTTGAAGTTAATTTAAAAGACGGAATAGTATATATAAAAGGGAATCCGGAAGAAGTAAAAATAAAAGAGACAGTTTCTTCTCTTGGCTTTTTATACAAAGGGAAAATAGGCAACTGAGACAGGTTAAGTTGTTTAATATTTTTTTGTTCTTTAAGTTAGGCAAAACTAATAAAGATTTAAAAGACTAACAAATTTAGTTTTTAAATACCAACGTCAATCCGTTTGATTGAATATCGGGTTGGCATATTTTTTAAACATTAAGTTAGATAAAACTAAAAAACATAAGTTAGAATAAAAAAAGGAGAATAAATTATGAGGAAATTATTAAGTGTTTTTAAAGTAAACGAATCAGGTACAGTTGCCAAGATATCGTCCGAAGACGATAATTTATCGAAAAAAATACTTGCTATGGGGATTACAAAGGGAATTCCTGTAACTGTAGTTAAAAAATCACTGCTTGGAGATCCTATCAATATAAGTGTAAGGGGGTATTCATTAAGTTTAAGAAAATATGAGGCTGCGGCAATATTAATGGAGGTTTCAAAATGAGTCCTTTAACAAAAGCAAAAAAAGATACGATGCTTGTTTTCTCTGCTTTTAGGAATATAGTTGACAGTGAGAAACAGAAACTTACAGTACTTGGACTTATTCCGGGAGAAAGAATAATGTTGCTTAATGAAGCAAAAAACGGATACATAACATTTGTTTTAAAAGGAAGCAGAATAGCGTTGGATTATCACATAGCAGGAGAGATTATAGTAAATGAGGTAAATAAATGAAAAATAATTTAAAAGAAATAAAAATATGTCTTGCAGGAAATCCTAATTGCGGTAAATCAAGTTTGTTTAATAATTTAACAGGTCTTCATCAACATGTAGGAAATTATCCGGGAGTGACTGTTGAGAAAAAGGAAGGAAGTCTTGTAAAAGGGAACTATAAAATAAATGTAGTTGATTTGCCGGGTATTTACAGCCTTTCTGCAAGTTCTGAAGATGAAATAGTTGCAAGAAATTTTATTATAGAACAAAAACCGGATTTGATAGTAGATGTTGTTGATGCGTCAAATTTTGAGAGAAATTTATATCTTTACACTCAGTTGTCAGAATTAGGCATTAAAGTTATTATAGCACTGAATATGATTGATGTCTTAAAAAACAAAGGACAGGAAATAGACTGCGGATTATTGATGAAAAGTTACGGAATACTTGCCGTACCTACAATAGCAAATAAAAATAAGGGAACGGAAGAACTAATTAAATCGGTAATTGATGTTTATGAAAATAAGATAGATATAAAAAATACAAAGATTGATTATGGTGATTTTATATCCGGTCATCTTCAAAAAGTTGAAAGCATTATTTATAAAGACATTCTTTTAGTGGCAAAATATTCCGTAAGATATCTTGCTGTCAATTTGATAAAGAAAGATAAGTTTGTACTTGAAAAAATAGAAAAATCTACAGTCTCTGAAGAGTTAAAAAAACAGGGTTTTGAAAGCGGGGATAATATATCTGACAAATTTTCAGACAGCATTGATTCTGTTTTTGCCGATAAAATATATACCTGGATACATTCAGTTTCGGCAATTGTTATAAGGACTGTTGCAAAAAGTAAATACGATGTTTCGGATGCTATAGACAGAATAGTGTTAAACAGAATATTTGCTTTGCCTATATTTGCTTTTGTGATGTATGCGATTTTTAAATTTACTTTTACTCTTTCAGCGCCTTTTGTCGGATGGTTTGAATCAGGAATAGAATTCTTGTCAGGTTATGCAGACAAAATAATTCCTGAAGGGGTATTCCAGTCTTTTGTAGTTGACGGAATTATCGGCGGCGTAGGCGGAGTTTTAGGCTTTTTCCCTCTGATTCTTTTTATGTTCTTTGCAATAGCTTTTTTTGAAGATACTGGGTATATGGCAAGAGCCGTATTTATTATGGATAAATTCATGAGAAAATTCGGGCTCCACGGTAAATCTTTTGCTTCAATGATTGTCTCTACAAACGGTTGTGCTGTTCCCGGACTTATGGCGGCAAGAACTATAGAAAGCGAAAAAGACAGACTTATAACATTAATGGTAACTCCTTTTATGATCTGTGGTGCAAAGCTTCCGATATTTGCTCTTTTTATAGGAGCTTTCTTTTCAGCAAAGGACGGAGCAAATGTAATGTTTATTATGTATGTCTTAAGCGTTATTCTTGCATTGGGTGCTGCATGGATACTCAAAAAAACAATTTTAAAAGGAAAACCGGCATATTTTATAATGGAACTTCCTCCGTACAGAATGCCAAGTTTAAAAGGAATACTTTTAAAAATGTGGGAAAGAGGATTCCTATATTTGAAAAAAGCGGGAACAATAATTCTTTTAGTGACGATACTTATATGGGCAGGACTTTCTTTTCCAAAAATGGGAGGAGAAAAAGTTGATAATGTCAGTGAAGAAAAGGCTGCGAGTATCCAGATAGAACAGAGTTATATAGGTAAGCTTGGTAATTTACTGGAACCTATAATTCAACCTATAGGTTTTGACGGGAAAGCAGGGATAGCTTTGATCTCAGGACTTGCGGCAAAAGAGGTTGTAGTGAGCACTCTTGGAACAATATATTCATTGGGCGAAGTTGATCCTGAAGATGCATCTTCTCTTTCTGAAAAATTACAGCAGGATCCCGACTGGAATAAATTAAAAGCAGTGACATTTTTAATTTTTTGTCTTATCTATCTGCCTTGTATTGTTGCAGTTGCAGTTTTTTTCAGAGAATCAGGTTCAAAAATAAAATGGCTGCTTTTCCTTACTTTTTGGACGACGGCTGCCGCATGGGTAATTTCATTTATCGTTTATCAGGGAGGAAGACTGCTGGGATTTGGAGGTTAAAATGGAAATATTGTTTGTAATATCAGTTGTTTTGTTAAGTTGTGTCGGGTTGGCATATTTATTCATAAAGCATTTCAAGGGATCATGCAATTGTTGTTCAGGTTGTGAATGCGGGGATAAAAGCAGCAAATCTTGTAACTTTAAAAAATAAAGTAATTGTCGGTTATTAAATAAAAAAGGGAGGAAGTAGAATGGTTAAGAAGTTTTTATGCAGTTGCGCAGTTTTTTCTGTTTTGATGTTGTCAGGAGGAAATGTCTTTGCAAGTTCGGGAGAGCATCTGGAAAAAGAACTTGAGAGTTTAAAAGAGAGACTTAATATTCTTGAGAAAAAAACAGAAGAACCAAAAGAAGTTAAAGGTGTATTGAGCGATTTGGTTATAGGAGGAGGAATAACTTTGGTTTTACAAAATGCTCAGAATGCAAATGCTGATTCAACAGATTTGTATAACGGTAAAACTCCTTCAGTTGCTTCATATTCCCTAGATTTAGGTTTTGAAAAAAACTTTGATGAAAACAATAAAATGTTTATTCATCTTGAAACAGGGCATGGAAGCATAGAAAGTCAGTTAAAAGTTTTTTCAAATGTAAACAGAGACAGCGATGAATCTGACGGAGCAGTTTCTGTAACTGAAGCTTGGTATGAGCATACATTTGCAGGAACAGGGTTGAAAGTAAATATCGGTAAAATTGATGCTACAGGCGGAGTTGATGAAAATGCTTATGCTAATGATGAGACGGAACAGTTTTTAGGAAATATTTTCAGAAATTCTTCAGCTATAGATTTCCCGGATGATAATTCTTTCGGAGTAAAAGTTGCATATGAATCAGATAAAGCTGATGCCTCTTTGCAGTATTTAAGCGCCGACGGAGCATGGCAGGATGTTACAAAAAATATTTTTGTTTCAGGACAGCTTAATTTAAAGCCTGAATTTATTAAAGAGAAAGAAGGAAATTACAGGTTTTATGGATGGACAAATACAAAGCAATATGTTAAGTGGACAGATTCATCTAAAAATGATGAAAATAATTACGGTTTCGGCGTAAGCTTTGACCAACAATTAACTGATAAAACAGGAGCTTTTGCAAGATACGGTTGGGAAAACCAGGAAGTTTATTGCGATGGCAGCGATTTTTCTTTGTCTCAAAGCTGGAGTTTGGGATTGCAGTTTTCGGCAAAGTTAATTAGCGCCGAAGACATACTTGCTGTTGCATACGGGCAAGTTATTCCTTCATCAGATTATAAAGATGTAAACGGTCTTAATGCAAAAACAGAAAATCATATAGAAGTATATTACAAATTACGGATAACGGATTATTTGTCGGTAACTCCTGATATACAAATAATTGAAAATCCTTACGGAGGAGATGCAGGAAACAACGACACAATTTTTGTCGGCGGAATGAGAATGCAGATAAGTTTCTAAAAAAGGATTAACGGCATTTTGCGGCTAAAAAAGGATTAAGAATATTTTTGTTATTCTTAATCCTGCCGTTAAGAAAAAAAATTTTAACATCATGGTTTAAAAATGAAAAAATTAATAATTTTAATAACACTAACAGCATATTTTATCAATATAATAATCCCGCAGGGAGTAACTGCTGAAAATATAATAAACAGCGAAGTCTTTTCTGCAGACAGCAAAACATTGTGCACAAGTCTTCCTGTGTCAAGCGGTGTCATCTTTGAATCTAATTTGAAAAACGGAATCAAACCTGATTTAATCATTATTGAAGATTTGCACTCTAATGCCTATGTTCAAAAAAACATATTTAACATTATAGATTATTTCAGCAGAGAAATCGGAATAGGTTATATATTTACTGAAGGAGCTCCTGAAGGAGAAATAAATCTTGATTCTTTGCATTCTCTTACTCCTGAAAAAGTGAAAAATCAAGTTTTAGACAATATGCTGAATAAAGGTTTGTTGGGTGCTGCGGAATATTATGGAGCGGTAAACAGAGATGCAAAACTGTACGGATTGGAATCGTGGTCTGTATATATGGGGAATATAGAAAGATACCAGAATATAAACAAAAAAGAGACTTCTTTACTGCATATAATATCTTCTGCTGAAATGAATTTAAATATCGATAAATTAAAAAATTACAATAAAGATATGTTTTTATATGAGGATGTATTTTACGGTAATTCCCGGAAAGATAAAAAACATTTTGAAAAAATAAATTATCTTACGGCAAAATACGGGATAAAAACAGATTCATATAAAAATATAAAAGCTTTTGCCTCTCTATCTGCGGACAAAAATAAAGAATATACCGTAGGGAATGATACAAGGTATTTTTCCGGTCTTTTAAGGAATAAGATTTCTTTCTATGAATACAAGAAACTTTTCAATGAACAAAAAAATAAAAATTCCGAAGAAAGATTGATAATACTTTACGAAAAATCAAAATTTTTTTTAACATGTGAAGAGAACAAAAAGTATATATATATACAAGAATTGAAGAAGAAGTATGAACTTATAAATGTTTTTGATTTAAAAGGATATATTGAAGAAACTAATACTGTAAAACAAATACTGTTTGATAAAATTTCTAAAGGAAAAGAAGCAAGAAATACAGGAATGATGAGTCTTTTTCTTGCATTGCTTAAAGATTATGTTAAGCTTAATATAATGTTTGAAGATTTAGAGTATATTCAAAACAATAAAGAGAAATTTAAAAGGATTCTATCTGGGAGTTCTTTACAGGATAAAAAAAATATTGCGGATATCATTGATAATAAAGAAATAGAAGAATACTATGATACAAATCTTAAAAGAAATAAGATTTTTGTTGATATTATAAAAAAGAAAAGAAGTGGGACAAAAACGGATGTGGCTGTTGTAGGAGGATTTCATCACGGTATAACAAAAATGCTTGAAGATGAAGGCATCAGCTATATTGTGATAATGCCTAAATCAGATAAAACGGATTTGCACAATTATAAAACGACTATACTGGATATAACAGTTTCTTCGGATGCTCTTTCTGACGGATTATTGGTTATGGGTTTGTCAAAATATAAACAAAGAGAGTTTTTAACAATATGGATACAAGAGTTAAGGAACAGCGGTTTTAAAGATTATGAAATAATAGAGATACTTAACAAATGGGCTAATTCTTATAAAAATTTTTTCGGAGCCAATGAAGAATCCGTAAGGCAAATACAGGGAAAAGAAGAGACTGAATCCGAATTTGTAAATGATGAACAGGAAAATATCAAAGAAGAGAACAATATATCAGAAACAGCAAAAGCAGATTCCTCAAATACTCAAACAGAAGAAATAGATTTGTCTGAAGTTGTAAAAGAAAGTAAAAAAATAACAGTTAAAAAACTTTTAATAAGTGCTAAAGTTGCCGTAAAATCATATTTGGCAAAATTTAAGAAACCGTTTGTTTACAGATATGAGAAAGACAGAGAAAATGCAGTCGATGAAAAAACGGTTAAGAAAATGGAATCAAATATACGATATTTTCCTTTTATACAGCTTATGCTTGGCTTTGAACTTGCTTCATCTTTCTCAACAATATTCATGCAGTCAAGCGGATATGAATTAAATTTAATCGCCGTAATATTTTCATTCCTTGCTCCTGCCAGTTTCGTTTTTTCGGGATTTTTTGGATTTTTGGGAGACAGAATTCCAAAGAGAACAATGCTTATATTGTCGTTGCTTCTCCATACATTGGGAAGCGTTAGTTTTACTGTTATACAATTCTCTCCGGTCCTGTTTATTGCTTCTCAGATTTTGCCTGTAATTGGAATAGCCGGTCTTGATATAAGTCTCAGTCCATTTCTTTATAAATCTCTTGACAGACTGAAGAAGAAAGAATCTTTTAAGGAAATATATGGGCTGAATCTCGGTTTATTTTGGATTACTATGTCGTTGTCATCTCTTATAGGAGGAACTCTCGCATTTTTTGTCGGACAGCATATAGTTGTTATAATAGCCGCAATGCTTGATGTTGCTGTTTTTGTCGGATCTTTATTCTTTACACATAAAGAAAGCGACGGTAAAGTTGAAAAAGAAGAAGTAAAAGAAGAAACTGGCGGTAAGAAAAATCGCATTTCCCAAATTTTCAGTCCTTTGAGAGCTCTTTTTACTGATAGAAAAACTTTTATGTCCGTTATTATAAATATGGTGGTAAACAATATATTCTTTGTATCGCTAGCATTCTTTTTACAACCTTTATTTATATCAAGCGGATTAAGTGCCATATTTCTTGCGCCTATTTATTTTGCTGCAAATGTACTTCAGTCGATGGCGTCTCATTTTATAAGCAGATTCGGAATTATTGCGGAAAAGAAACTCTACAGAACATTATTCTTAAGCAGCGCTCTTGTAATGACAGCTCTTTTTGCTGTTACAGCTCATCCTGTATTTTTATTTGCCGTATATGTTTCAATGAATTTTTGGCAGGGAACAGCTTCTTTAACTGAAGTTTCGTCTGTTTATGAAATTCTTGATGATAATATGAGGTCTAAATGGCTTGCATTTAAATCAATGGCAGGCACGGTTGTGGCAAGTTTTACACAAATAGCCATAAGCGGACTTCTTTCTTTAGGAATAACAGGAGATATGATTATTACGGTTGCCATTTCAGTTGCGGTATTTGCTTCGGTAGTAATACCTAAAATATTTGCAGAAAGACATAAGAAACATAAAGAAGTTTTTGAAGCAATAAATATTGATACCAGATATATAAATGCTATTTTAGCTTCCGCATAACATTTTTATTATATAAAGTCAGATGGCTACAATTTGCTTGGTTTTATTAAACAAATTGATAATAAATTAACATTTTGCTAAAATTTACCAATGAGTATAGATATAGCAAAAGCAGTTTCAGATATTATTGAAGATGTCAAAATTAATGGTGATATTGCAGTACTAAAATATCTTAAAAAGTTTGATGGGGTTTCTTTTGCTTCATTAAAAGAAGTTAAGGTATCTAAAAAACAAATATTGTCAGCTAAAAAAAACATAGATAAGAGTTTAAAAGATTCTATCCTATCATCATATAGAAATGTTGAATCTTTTCATAAAAGAGAATATTCAAATATTAAGAAAAATTGGATATTATCAGATAATATCAAATCTGTTGGACAGATTTATAATCCAATAGAATCTGTTGGATTATATGTTCCGGGTGGAAAATTCTCATATCCATCATCAGTTATTATGACTGCTGTTGCAGCAAAAGTTGCCGGTGTAAAAAGAATTGTTATGGTTACACCTCCAAAAAAAATGTCAAATGAAGTGCTTTTTGCAGCAAGTATTTGCGGAATAACTGAAATTTATTCTATAGGCGGACCTGTAGCTATAGCAGCACTTGCCTATGGGACAAAAACTATAAAACCTGTAAATATGATTGTTGGTCCGGGAAATGCATATGTAAATGAAGCTAAAAGACTTGTTTTTGGTAAAGTTGGCATAGATTCTTTAGCAGGACCAAGTGAAGTGGCAATAATTGCAGATAATGGCGCATGTAAAGATTATATTTACTATGATTTAATGGCACAAATAGAACATGATTCTATGGCAAAAGCATATTTGTTTTGTCAGTCCGATGAAATTGTAAAATATATTAAAGCAAAATTAGATAAACAACAGTTAAAACAAGTTGAAATTTATAAAACTACTATTGAAAAAGCTATTATAAGAGTTAATGATATTGCTCCTGAACATTTGGAATTATTAGTAAAAGAGCCTAAAAAAATAGTAAAATATATAAAGAATGCAGGTGCTATTTTTGCCGGATACAATACAGCAACAGCAGTTGGAGATTATTGGGCAGGGCCATCTCATGTTTTACCAACAAATGCTTCTGCAAAGTATTCTAGCGGACTTTCTGTAATGACATTTTTAAAAAGAAGTAGTTACATTGAATTGAAGAATGTAAATTCTAAAATAAAAAGTCAGATTGCAAATTTTGCAAATGCTGAAGGTTTGATAAATCACAAAAAATCAATTGAAGTTAGGAATGAAAAATGCAAATAGAATTGTCAGAAAGAGAAATAGAATTAATAGTTCATATGCTTACTGAATCAGTTACTAAAACTAATGATGGGAAAGTAAGAATTAATTTTTCTATGGATGAAATTATATTATTAGAGAAGTTAGAACAGAGTTTAAAAATAAAAGATATTGATAGCTTAGAAACAACAAATAATAGAGTTAAATATTTAAATTAAGAGATATTATGAAAATTAGAAAAGCACATCTCAAAAGAGAAACCACAGAAACAAAAGTTGATTTAGAAGTTAATCTTGATTCTGCAAAAAAATCTAGTATTAATACAACAATTGATTTTATGGATCATATGTTAACTTTGTTTTCTGCCCATGCGGGAATTAGCCTTAATATAAAAGCAGAAGGTGATACAAAAATAGATGATCATCATCTTGTTGAAGATATAGGAATTACATTTGGGTTAGCTTTTAAACAAGCAATTGGAGATAAAAGAGGTATTGTAAGATACGGACATTTTCTTTTGCCAATGGATGAAGCTCTTGCTTATGTTGCATTAGATATTTCGGGGAGACCACATTTAAGTTATCAAGCAGACATTAAATTTCAAACCACAGGTTTTAATTATGATTTAATTGAAGAATTTTTAATAGCTTTTGTAAATAATGCAGGTATAACATTGCATATTAAAATGATGAAAGGCAGAAATAATCATCATATTGCAGAATCTATTTTTAAATGTTTTGGCAGAGCTATGGCTGATGCAATAAGTGTAAATAAAAAAAATAAAAATATACCTTCAACAAAAGGTATTTTGTAAGGAAAAAAAATGTTAATAATTCCAGCAGTTGATATTAGGCAAGGTAATTGTGTGATGTTACAACAAGGTAAAATTGCCGATGAAACAATCTATTCAAAAGATCCTGTTTTTATGGCAAAACTTTGGAAAGCAAAAGGAGCTGAAAGATTGCATGTTGTTGATCTTGACGGTTCTTTTTCAGGTAATCAATCAAATAATGCTATTATAGGAAATATTTGTTTAAGTGTTGATATGCCTGTGCAGATTGGTGGTGGAATAAGAAGTATGAAAAGAATAGATGAAATATTTACTTTGGGTGCTTCATATGCAATTTTAGGAACAGTTGCTATATATAATCCGGATGTAGTTAGACAAGCTATAGACAAATATGGTTCAGAGAGAATTATAGTTGCCGTTGATATATTTGAAGATAAAGTAGCTATAGGCGGTTGGAAAGAAATTACACCTGTAACAACTTTAGAAATGATAGATAAATTGAAAAATATGGGTGTAAAAGAAATAATTTACACAGATATTTCAAAAGATGGTATGTTAAAAGGTCCAAATATAGATGGTCTTAAAAAAATAGCAAAAGCAAGTAAAATGAATGTTATTGCATCTGGCGGAGTAACAACTATTGATGATGTGAAAAAAATTGCAAAATTGGAAAAAATTGGTGTTATAGGTGCAATAGTAGGTAAAGCATTGTATACAGAAGATTTTAAATTAGAGGAAGCTATTAGAGCTTTAAATAAAAAATAAAAAGATTGTGCAGAGGTGGGAAAATGTTGGAAATAACAAAACAATTAAAGTTTGATAAAGATGGTTTGATACCGGCAATTGTTCAAGATTATAAAGATGGAACAGTGTTGATGGTTGCATATATGAATGCTGCTTCTTTTGAAAAAACTTTAAAAACAAAAAAAGCAACTTATTGGAGTAGATCAAGGCAGAAGTTTTGGATAAAAGGTGAAGAATCCGGAAATATTCAAAAAGTTAAAGAAATTTATTATGACTGTGATGCAGATTGTATATTGTTAAAAGTTCATCAGGTTGGAGATTCTGCATGTCATACCGGATATAGAAGTTGTTTCTATAGAAAGTTATCTTTTACAGGAAATACAAGAATAGTTGGTAAAAAAATATTTGATCCAAAAAAAATATATGGGAAATAGTCTATGCTTAAAGTAAAAATTTGCGGTATTACGAATTATGATGATGCGCTCAGTGCAACTAATTTAGGAGCAGATTATATTGGTTTTCAGCTTATCAAAGAATCTCCTAAAAAGGTTTCAGATAAGATGCTTAAGGAAGTCAATGAAAAATTACCACCATTTGTTTTAGCAGTTGGAGTTTTTTCAGATCAAGATCATAAAACAATCACAAAAATAGTCAAAAAAACAAATCTTAAAGCAGTTCAATTAAATGGAAATGAAACACCGGAGTTTTGTAAAGCATTATCAATAGCTCTTGGTGTAAAAGTTTTTAAAATGATGAAATTTACAAATGCTATGTCTGTTATTAATTTACAGCCATTTGTAGGTAATGTGGATTTTTTTATTTTGGATGTATCACAACAAGATGAGCAAGGTAATATTTCTTTTTCATTTGAAGCTGCTAAAGAAGTTGCAAAATTAGGTGTTCCTTTTTTTGTTACAGGTTCAATAGCTTGTGAAAATGTAAAAGATGCTATGGAAAAAGCTAATCCTTATGGAATAGAAGCTGATAGTGGAATTGAAAGGTTACAGAGAAGAAAAGATTTTGACAAGATGAGTTTGTTTATTAAAAATGTGCATGGTTTAAGGTAATATTTTATGAAAAAATTGAATATACAAAGAGCTATAGATACTTTACTTATAGAAGCTCAAGCTATAAAAGATCAAGTTAAACATCTTGATGTTCAATTTGCTAAAGCTGTTGATTTAATAGAAAAAACTTCCGGTAGAGTTATTGTTATGGGACTT